>OGNM01000898.1_pt1 | contig 14776 bp, 10 predicted proteins | sample 1573441 | NCBI WGS metagenome assembly OGNM01 (sample SAMEA2581915, study PRJEB24529) | metagenome | biome: Human gut stool | place: China | collected 2011
AAAAACATTTAAATATAAAAAAAGGAGATGTGCCTTAGTTTTGACACATCTCCTTCCATTAAGGGAAACTCCAGTTCCTACGTGAAGAAACAGGCGTTCCTACGTAAGGAAACAAGCGTTCCCACAGGCAGGAAACTCCAGAACATTAATTATCAATAAGATACAAACCTGTATTCTATCCAAAAAGCTCACTTTCTTAAGACTTTCTTCACCAAGAATACAATTTTAACACACCCCTTTCTGAACCTTTTATTTTTTATCTTGTTCATGTACCAAAAGCCTGAGGTACCAGGGCAGGATTTTTTATATATAACCTAAACATTATAAAAGTATGAAGAAATTAATTCCCCTATTATTGGTGGTCTTAACTTTCGCAGCCTGCGAAAAAGACCCTGACATGGATAAGCTGGACAACAAATATCTGGTTTATACTAATTATGACTCGAAAGCCGATTTCAAAGCTTTCCAAACGTACTACATGCCGGACAGCATTCTTGTCATCGGCGATAAGAAAGAAGCCGAATATTGGAAAGATGAAAGCGCTCAGGAAATTCTGCAAGCCTATGCTACCAATATGAATAACCGTGGCTTTGTCCGCGTAGACGACCGTGAAGAAGCCAACCTCGGTTTACAGGTCAGCTACATCAAGAGCACTTACTATTTTAATGACTACGGACGTCCCGAATGGTGGTGGAACTATCCAGGCTACTGGGATGCACCTTACTGGGGCAACTGGGGCGGATGGTACTATCCGTATGCTGTGACTTATACTTATAGCACGGGGTCATTCATTACCGAACTCCTAAATCTGGAAGCCACACAAGGCGAAAAAGAAAAGCTGCCCGTACTCTGGACAAGCTATATGAGCGGATTGCTTAGCGGTTCCACATCTGTAAATACCAAACTGGCTGTTGAAGGCGTAAACCAAGCTTATGCTCAATCTTCATATCTGACTAATAAATAATTAGTAGTAAGTAGTTAAGTCGTTTAAAACAATAACAAGTATGAAAACAATAAAATATATTTCTATGAGAGTACTGGCGGTTGCCGCTCTGGCTCTCGTCTTCGCCATGCCGGCAAAGGCACAATTGACCGATAACGGTTATGCCAATATCGATTGGCAATTCAACTTCCCCCTGAGCAACCATTTCGCTGATAAAGCCAGCGGATGGGGTATGAGTTTTGAAGGTGGTTACTACGTCACTCCAAACTTTGCTCTCGGTGCTTTCCTTGCTTACCATAGCAACCACGAATACTTCGGACGCCAGACACTTCCGGTAGGTGAAGGCGGTAGCATCAATACCGACCAACAGCATACACTGTTCCAGTTACCTTTCGGTCTGGCAGGTCGTTATACTTTCGACCGCGGTAGCGCTTTCCAGCCTTACGTTGGTGTGAAGGTAGGTCCTCAATACGCTGAAATGAAATCAACTTTCAATGTTTACGAAGCCAACAAGAGTACTTGGGGTTTCTATGTATCACCGGAAATTGGTCTCAACATTTACCCATGGGCTTATGGTCCGGGTTTGCACATTGCCGCTTACTATAGCTATGGCACAAACAAGGGCGACCTGTTCACTTATAGTGTAGACGGTTTAAGCAATTTCGGTCTGCGTCTGGGTATTGCATTCTAACATAATTTGCATTGCAACACAGATAAGTTTGACTGGTATTAATTGATTGTTTCAAGACGTGAAAAAGGGAATAACCGGCCGCGTGAGCGGGGGGCTATTCCCTTTGTTGTAGCTCGTAACTATTCCACCGCTTGATACATCACCTCCTGTATTCGTGTACGGATATCCATCTTCATCAGTTTCGTATTCCATACATCCGGATAGATGCGATTGCAAAGGAAGACGTAAACCAGCCCATTCGTCGGATCAACCCAGGCACAAGTACCTGTAAATCCAGTATGCCCATAAACTGTAGCAGGCGCAGCCGTGGCACAAGGACTCTTTGCCGGATTCTGCCGGTCAGGTTTATCGAAGCCCAGACCACGACGACTGATGCGGGATACAGTAGTAGTAAATACACGACAAGTTTCCGGACTCAAATAACGCTTACCATCCAACTCTCCCCCATTCAACAACATTTGATAAATCTGAGCCACTTCCGTTGCATTGGAGAATAGACCGGCATTTCCTGATACACCGCCTTGGAAAGCTGCCGACTCATCATGCACGAAGCCCTGAAGAACCGTCTTCCGCAAGAATGGATCCACCGAAGAAGGTATGATTTCCGCTTTCGGTATAGGAGTATGCTTACCGGATACAATGCCTGCATACGTTGTTCCTGCTGTAGCAGCGCCCTTTAATGGCAAATATCCCGTACGTTTCAACCCCATCGGAGCATAAAATTCCTGTTCCAGGAAAGCATCCATCGACATGCCCGTACGTGCCTCAACCAACTGCTGCAACAGGATGAAACCTACACAGCTATACCTATAACGGCGATCGCGCAACGGTGCCTTCACAATCGTTTGTTGATAGACTTCTTTAAAGGAACGATTCAGCCATAAGCTATCGGCAACTTGTAAGGTATGCTCTGCCGTCCGCACTTTAGAAGTCAACCCTTTCTGGAACCTAAACTTCGGATTAGCCCAGGTACGAACACCTATCTGCACAGAATGTGCAGCATCCAGTCTTGCTTTGAAAAGAGTTCCTGCATAGCTTTCTTTATCAATGGCTTCCTGATAGAACAACAATGTAGAAGGTAATCCGGATTCATGCAACAGCAATTGGCGGACCGTGATATCTTTTTTATCCGTATCTTGCAGCCAGGGCAGATAATCCGACACACGATCGGTAAGATTCAAACGTCCTTTGTCATACAGCTTCATGACAGCAAGCAATGTTGCTGTAGTCTTTGTCAGCGAAGCCAGATCATAAACATCTGTCGGAGATACCGGTAAAGCAGCGCCGGGGATATTGGTCGTAGAAAGTTTTTTGGCAGAAGTACCCATAACACCTGGCCAGGTATGTGTTCCAAAGGCCTTATTATACATTTCCTTTCCGTCTTTCAATATCACAATCTGGCAACCGGGATAGGCACCTTCCTTAATTCCTTCTTTCGCAATCTCATCGATACGGGTCAGCAGACGAGAATTCACTCCATCCTCATCGGGCACAAAGTGGAGTGGTGTCTTCGGAGTAATAACCTGTCCATCTCCCGTAGTAAACAAGTCACTGATACTTGCCGACAGACGTCCGTTTGCCGTTGCATCGGCATACAGTATTCTGGCTACCTGACACTGTACGTCGTCATTCGATGAATGTGCAAGTACTACAGCATTAGCAGCTGATACCGCCCGACGTATCTGCAACATTTGCTTACCGGGTATAAAGAACAGATAAGCTGTTGGAACATCAGGAACAAATTCTCCAAAGAAGGTCTGATAAGGTGACAAGCGGTGTTCCGTCACACAAACAAGGATACGTTTATACTGTGACAGTGAATCACGCAACTGCTTACGTGCAGCCGCCGGCAACTCTTTCTTCAATTGAAAGACGGCGGGTACTCCTTTTAAACCGGCAGGATGGATATATTCGGAGAGTTCTTTCAGGAACGGTTGTATTTCTTTTGCATCACCTACATTGAGCACAGCTATCTCCCGGATATCTGTATCCAACGGAAGCACATCGTTTTTATTCTTCAGTACGGTAATCGCCTCCTGATTCAGACGCCTTATCAGGTCACGAGTGTGTGCTGTATTGATACGGTTACTTAACCCCGAAAGACGCACAAAAGGTTTCTTTGATAATCCAAGAGCATATTTATAAGTAAGTACCTTCCGGCATTTTGCCTCAATCTCCGCCTCCGTCAATTCACCGTTTTTCACAGCATCCAGTATAGCATCCACTTCTTCTTTAATTCGTCTGGGCACAAGCAACAAATCATGCCCCGCTTTCAATGCCTGCAAACAAATACTCGCGTTATTGACAGAAACACCTTTCATAGCCAACGCATCCGTAAATACCAACCCTTGGAACTTCATCTCTTGTGTCAGCAAATCATGCACCACGCTACGGGAAAGTGAAGAAGGCACTCCTCGTTTCGATTCAAGTACCGGTACCTCTAAATGTCCCACCATCATACCGGATAGCCCGGCCTGAATGGCTTTCTTAAACGGATATAACTCCACGCTATCCAAACGTGCACGAGAAAAAGTCAACTTCGGCAACGAATGATGCGAGTCCACATCCGTATCACCATGACCTGGAAAATGCTTGCTCACGGAAAGTACGCCACCGTCTTCCAGACCACGGGCATAAGCTATTACTTTATCGGCCACATTAGCAGGATTTTCCCCAAACGAACGGGTATTGATAACCGGATTCTTCGGGTTGATATTCACATCCGCCACCGGAGCAAAGTTAACCTGCACACCAAGTTCCCGACATTGCCGGGCCATCTCGCGACCATATTCATAAAGCAGACTGTCGTTTTGTATGCAGCCCAGAATCATATTTCGGGGAAATACTGGTGTACCTCGCAAGCGCATGGAAAGTCCCCATTCGCCGTCAAAGGTTATCATCAACGGAACATCTGCCATCTTCTGTGCTTCATTGGTCAGTATCGCCTGGTTTTCCATCAATCCACCGGAAAAAAGCAGGCCGCCCACTTTGTAGCCATCCACAACTTTACGTAGCAAATCCCGGTTTGCCTTATCTTGCTGAGGAGCAATAGTATAAATGAATAATTGTCCGATACGTTCTCTCAGATTCATCCTGTTGAGTACCGAATCCACCCACTGCCGACATCGTTCATCATTGGAAACAGATCGTATCATAATAGGTTCAACAGAAGGTACAGGAGATTGTGGCACCGGCAGATGATGCGCCTGAGCATCAAAGCGGACACAACAACTGTATATCATCAAAAAGAATAGGAATAGTTTTTTCATCATCATTATTTCTATGCCCAGACTATTTCAGGCTTTTATAAATCGCTTCTTGTATATTTGTACGGATATTCATCTCAGTCAGTTTTGTATTCCACACATTGGGGCACAAGCGGTTACTGAGGAAAACATACACCGTCCCATGTTCAGGATCTACCCAAGCACAAGTACCCGTAAAGCCGGTATGTCCGTAAACAGCACCGATAGCCGAAGGAGCACAAGGACTGTTCTTCAAATCCTTCAAATTAGGTTTGTCAAAACCCAATCCTCTGCGACTGATGGCAGAGGCCTCCGTAGTGAACAAACGGCAAGTCGCCTCACTCAAATAACGTTTGCCATTCCATTCTCCCCCATTCAGCATCATCTGGTATATCTTCGCAACTTCCGTAGCTGTAGAGAACAAACCTGCATTACCGGAAATGCCACCCATACAAGCGGCAGTCTCATCGTGCACATAGCCGCATAAATCCTGACGGCGCAGGAAATCATTTGCGGCCGTAGGCATAATCTCTTGTTTGGAGTACCTTAATAAGGGCAGATACATGGTACGTTGCAAGCCCATAGGTGCATAAAACTCTTTAGCCAGATAAAGGTCCATTGGCAACTTAACTATAGCCTCTACCACCTGCTGCAATAGGATAAAACCAAGATCACTGTACACATACCGCTTACTGTCCATATCACACCGGGCAATCTTTTGCAAGATGGTATTCTTGAAGTTCTTGTTCAGCCACATTTTGTCAGCTACATGCAAGTTGTAAGTAGATGATTCTTTTTCAGCGACCAAGCCTTTCTTAAACTTGAAATTTGAACAATAATAGCTATGTTCACTGACTTGCGTGCGATGCCACTCATCCACCCAACTTTGAGCATACGGTCCATGCACCGAGTTCGGGTCAATGGCCTCCAGATAAAAACGAATATAAGGAGGCAGACCGGATTCATGAAGAAGCAAATCCTTTATTGTAATATTCTTCTTATTAGTATTTCGCAAGATTGGCAAATACTGGGACGCTTTATCCGTCAGCTTCAACTTACCCGTATCATAAAGTTTCATCACGGCAAGCAGTGTTGCAGTAGTCTTCGTCAAAGAAGCAAGGTCGAACATATCTGTAGGGCGTACAGCAGTGGTGTCTTTATCAGAATGAGTACCGAAACACTTATCATATACCGTCTGACCATCTTTCAACACCAGCACCTGACACCCTGGATAGGATCCGGCAGCCAATCCGCCCTTGACAATAGCATCGATACGATGCAACTCATTAGACTTCATTCCCAAATCTTCAGGAATAATACGTCCCGGTTTCATCCCCGGAGTAATCACACTTCCCTCACCGGCCTGATAGAGATTACCGATGCTCATGGAAAGCTTTCCCTGAGCAGGGACTTTAGCAAACAGTACACCCGCTACATATTGCTGAATATCCGCTTCCGATGAATGTCCCAGCACCACAGCACTGGCTTGATTCAAAGCCGGAACTAAAGGTTGCATCGCACGATAGGACGTGAAGAAAGCATATACTACGGGGGCGGGCAGATTCAATCCTGCCAGAAAATCGGCATAAGCAAGCGCATCTGTATCTTTACCTGATATGCTGATTACAACCCGCCGATAATTCGCCAGTTTGCGTGCCAGTTCACGGTGCTCATCTCCACTCATCTCCTTCGCCAAATGAAAACACTCCACGGGAACAGGTGACAATTTCTTCATCTCAGCAATGAAGATGCTGTCTTTACCTTCGACCACACTCAACAGTGCAATCGGGGTGTCGCCAACAGGTGTCAACGGTAATACTCCAAAATGATTACCCAGCACCGTAACAGCAGCCTGGCGAAGTCGCGTTACCAGTGCCTTGGCTTCATCTGTATGGATACGATAACTCATTCCGCTAACCTGCAACTGAGGACGCGGCTGACGTAAACCCAACAGATATTTATAAGTAAGTATCTTACGACATTTCTCTTCAACATCCTTCTCCGAAAGAACACCGTCTTTCACCGCATTCAGCACCTCTTGCACAGCATTTTCAGTATTATACTGCACCAGCACCATATCATTTCCTGCAAGCAAGGCCTTTGTAGTAACCTGGGGCACAGATGAAACTCCCTTCATATCCAGTGCATCCGTAAACACCAGCCCCTGGAATCCCATTTCATTTTTCAACAATCCGGTCACCACATTTCCGGAAAGTGAAGAAGCCGTGATAGCATCCGGTTCCAGCACAGGTACCTGCAGATGACCAACCATCACCCCACCCAAGCCGGCACGTATCATTTCTTTGAAAGGATACAGTTCCACACTATCCAAGCGTTCGCGGTTATAATATAGTGACGGTAATCCTTTATGCGAGTCCACATCCGTATCTCCGTGTCCGGGGAAGTGTTTGCACACGGACAACACACCGCCACTCTCCAGTCCACGGCTATAAGCGACCACCTTTTCAGCCACCTTCTTCGGGTCTTCCCCGAAAGAGCGTACATGGATCACCGGGTTCAAAGGATTGGTATTGACATCCGCATCCGGTGCAAAATTCACATGAACACCCAGCTCACGAAATTCCCGTGCCACTTCACGCCCGTATTCATAAATCAGATGGTTGTCTTCAATACAGCCAAGTGCAGCATTCTTCGGGAAATAAGGCGTACCTTCTAGGCGCATAGAGAGTCCCCATTCACCATCGAAAGTAATCATAACAGGAACTTTAGAATTCTTCTGGGCAATATTCGTCAGTATAGCCTGCTCTTCCGGTGTACCTTCGGCAAACAGCAGACCTCCTATCTTATATTTCTTAACCAGATCGCGTATCTGTTTCTTCTTCTGTTTATCCACTTTGGCAGGAAAGGTAGCAACAATCAACTGTCCAACTTTTTCCTGCAGGTTCAAACCGGAATACACAGAATCTACCCACTGTTTGCAACGAGCATCTGCCACTGAAGGAAGAAAAGGTGCTTCTGCCTGGGCATGAAGCAATCCTGTGCCACCCCACAAAAGGGCAGCAAGCAAAAAGAGAATAGGTCTCTTCATTTTTTTACTATTTATTACTTAGATGATTGGGATATTTATTCTTCCGCAAGTGTTAGTTTCAACATACCAACGTAAATTCCACTTTTTCCGGTATGCATCACAGGTACATTCTGACCGTCTTTATTCAAGTAGACAGCCGGTTCCTTCATAAAGGTATGAGTATGTCCACCCAGAATGGCATCGATATGATTCGTTTTCTGTGCCAGTTCTTCGTCACAAGGAGCATTTTTAAGTTGATAACCGAGGTGCGACAGGCAAATGACCACATCACAATCTTCCTCATTCTTCAGCAAATCCGCCATTTTCTGTGCTACTTCTATCGGATCATTATAAACCACACCTTCACATTTATCAGCCTGCACCAACCCCTCCATCTTCGGAGCAAGACCGAATACGCCTATCTTCAACCCATTGCGGTTAAAGGTAGTATAGGGTTTCACCAAGCCTTCCAGCACCGTACCTGTCACATCATAGTTGGAACATACCACCGGGAAGTTTGCCATACGGAACAAGCGTGCCATATTTTCCAAACCGAAATCAAATTCATGATTACCTATCGTCATGGCATCATAACCCATAAGATTCATCATCTTTACTTCGACTTCCCCCTGAAACAAATTGTAGTAAGGAGTTCCTTGAGAAATGTCTCCGCAATCAAACAGTAACAGGTTGGGGTTTATTTTACGCGCTTCCTTAATAAAGGTAGCCCGGCGCACCGTTCCACCCATACCGGCATAGCGGTCGGCAGCATTCACAGCAATGGGTTCAATACGGCTGTGCGTATCACTTGTTTGCAGAATCACCAGTTGTTTGGTTTTCTGGGCAGAGTCAGGAGCTACCAGGCAGAGAGGCTCTACAGGTATCTCTTTAGTCGATTGCTGTGCGGATATCGAAAATAGGCAGCAAACTGCCATCAATAAAAGAATATATCGTTTCATGATTTATGATTTATAATTTATGATTATGCTCTTGCGAAGCTGGATTACTCATCTTTCACAGTTATCCTGCCTTCCATACGGGAAGTAATCTTCTTTCCGGCAGTAGTCTGTTTCTCCACATAGTCCATAAACAAACCACGCAAAGTAGCCCCATCCGGACATTCACGTTTCTCAGCTTGCGGCAGGGCAGTCATACCATCGTTTCCGTCTGCCAGATAATCAATGGTAGCAATTGTATAAAGCAGTTCATCCTCTATCGGATAGCCTGCAACCGTGCCTTCCAATAGTTTTCCGTCTTTTGTTATCAGAAGCTGCATCCCACTGACACCTTGGCCGTGACATGCTGCAATATTATTGAACAATTCTTTCAGATAAACTCCTTTCATGGTCAATACACAAAGAGAATTCTCGAAAGGCAATATCTCATAAATATTTTCGCAAGTAATAGGACCTTCAGTCAACACATTACGCAAGCCACCCATATTTATTAATCCCATATCGGCAGGCTTACCCAATACTTGTCCGGCTGCATTACGTAGAACATCCGCTACCAGATTAGAGAGCAGACTTTCGGGTGCTCCTTTGTCCATACTCACTTCTGCAGTACCTACCACACGGAGCATGATGCTGTCAACCTTTGCCTTATAGGGAGCAAGCAATGCCATCGCTTCAGCATCAGGATTTACATCCCAGGTAGAGTCAACCGCCACCATCGTCCCCTCCGCCTTCGTCACCTTATATGCAGAACTACAAGAGCTTAGCAAGAATACAGCTACCAAAAGTACGGCAGGGATAAATTTCAAAGTCATTCTTTTCATTTCGTTTGTTTTTTAAATTGCTACAAATATAACGAATAGTCCTTTTTCATCACACCTCAATAGAAGAAAAAAGAAAATGCCTCTTCATTTTCAGGCATATTTTTTAATTCCCGGAAAGTTCTATATAAAAAAGGATTATTTTCACCCGTAGGTTGAAGTAAAGTGTTTCGGTACAGTAATGAATTAAAGATTGCTGGTGAATTCACTGTTAGTATACTGATAATCAATCAATAGCATTTACCGGCAGCTTACCACAAGATGTAAAAGCATTTACTGCAGCATGTAACAGCCTTTACCGCTTATTGTAACGGGCTTTACCTCGGCGTTTAACGAGCTTTACTTCGGCGTGTAAATGAAGTTACCGTGTGGGGTTGATAATAAACCGCCAAGACTTACGTTATTTATCAGGTAGATATACCTATATTTGAATTCCAGAAGTAATATAAAAGACAGATAAGCACATGGGAATAAGCACAGTAACTGATCAGAACTGGCACATAGTCCGCTACTCAGCAGAAGAAAAAGAACGCTGGGACCGCTTCGTGCGCCGTTCCAAAAACGGTACATTCATGCTGCAACGCGACTACATGGACTATCATGCCGAGCGTTTCCATGATTGTTCCCTGCTGATTTATTGTAATCAGAAATTAACAGCCTTGCTCCCCGGCAACCTTTCCGGTGATTGTTTTTATTCTCATCAGGGACTGACTTATGGAGGAATACTCCTCTCCGCCTCTATTACCTTAGTACAAGCAAAAAGTGCATTCTGCACCGCCCTGAATTATTTACATACGGAGTGCGGTGTACAATCAATAGTATATCGGGCTATTCCGCACATTTATCACCGCTATCCGGCGGAAGAAGATTTATATATCCTCGTTCGCCTGGGCGCACAACTTACAGCACGTAGCATCTCATCCGTAATTCCACTGGACGACCGTCTGCCTTTCCGCACCCTGCGCCGTCGCCAATTGAAAAAGGCACAGGCCTGTGCACTGACAATCACAGAAGACGAGGACTTCGCCTCTTTCTGGTCAATATTGGAAGAAAACCTACATGAACGATATTGTGTTGCCCCGGTACATTCACTGGAAGAAATCACCCGACTGCACAAAAACTTTCCCCGTCAGATTTCCCTTTTCCGGGTATGCGACGGAACTAAAACACTGGGCGGCTGCATAGTATATGAAACCGACGAAGTGGCCCACGTGCAATACATCGCCGCTTCCACACAAGGAAAAAAATGCGGTGCGCTCGACCTGCTTTTCCACCAATTAATATACGACCGTTATGCGCAGAAACGATACTTCGACTTTGGCATATCTACCGAACACGGCGGACAAATGTTGAATGAGGGATTACTCTTCCAAAAAGAAGGTTTCGGTGCAAGAGCAATCATGTATGACGTTTACGAATTGAAATTATGATAAAGTATTTAGACCTGCAAAAGATCAATGCTTCCTTTGAGCCTGAACTGTCGGATGCCTTACTACGTGTTTCCCATTCGGGATGGTACCTGTATGGAGAGGCGACGGCCCGTTTTGAACAAGAATTCGCAGCCTACTGCGATACAGTTCATTGTGTAAGTACGGGAAATGGTCTGGATGCTCTTACATTAATATTTCTTGCTTACCGTGAATTGGGAGTCATGGATGCCGGAGATGAAATAATCGTCCCTGCCAATACATACATCGCAACCGTACTCTCTATCCTCCGTGCCGGACTGAAACCGGTGCTTTGTGAACCTGCCTTTGAAACATGTAACATGGACATCACCTATGCAGAATCGCTGATTACCCCTCGTACACGTGCCATATTACCGGTTCATCTATATGGACGTTTAGCCGATATGCAAGGAATATACGATCTGGCTACCCGCTACGGACTAAAAATCATAGAAGATGCCGCACAGGCACATGGTGCCATCTGGAACAAAGGCTTACCGGGAAAAGGAAGCCCAGCTTTGCGAGCCGGTAATTTAAGTGATGCCGCAGCCTTCAGCTTCTATCCGGCCAAAAACCTGGGTGCCTTGGGAGACGGTGGTGCCATAACCACCCATGATGCCGAACTTGCCACCACCGCACGTTCCATTGCCAATTACGGTTCTACAGAAAAATATGTTCATCTGTACCAAGGCATAAACAGCCGATTGGACGAATTACAGGCGACGGTTCTTTCCATAAAGTTATCCCGCTTAGATAAAGATAATGCCCGAAGGAGGGAGATAGCACAATCCTATAAAGAAAATATTGACTGGCAACGCTTGGGATTACAAAGTACTGTCCATACGGATCATATTAATGAAGCCAATGTCTTCCACATCTTTCCCGTCTTTTCTCCCCGCCGGAATGAATTGCAACGTTATCTGACCCAATGCGGTATTTCTACTCAGATTCATTATCCCATTCCACCTCATCGCCAGGAAGCGTTGAAAAAGGAATATGGAATGCAACAACTCCCCATTACAGAACGTATCCATAATGAGGAGTTAAGTCTCCCCATCTCTCCATTACTCACGAATGAAGAGACAGAGCATATAATAAACCGCATCAACGCCTTTATTTAGAAAGTCAGCACCTTATAATATGAAGACTTCGGTAACAGGTTCTCATCAAACAGAAGCGGATAATTACGCTGACGATTCCCCCAACGACGATCCAACCATGAATCGCCATCATACACATTCCAGAAAGTTACGTTACTAATCACATGCTTATAATCACGCATCACCCGGAACAACATATCATACTGGGCCACTTGTGCCACATCCGCCTCAGGAGTCAGTTCCAACTTCTTACCCTCCTGATTTACACTGAGCTGTCCGCCTTGTTCCCGAGTGTTGATACGAACATCCAATTCAGTAATATGAATATTATCAACCACTTGTGAATAAAGTTCGAGAGCCTTTCTGAACTCATCTTCCGTAGGAGAAAGAACATTGTAGTGTCCTTGCATTCCGATACCGGAAATGGGTATTCCTTCGGCCTTCATACTCTTAACCATATTATAGATACGATCGCGCTTGGCAGGATTCGTTTCATTGTAATCATTATAGAAAAGCAATGCTTTAGGGTCCGCTTCATGAGCATACTCAAAAGCCTTTTTAATAAACTCATCACCTGCAATCTTGTAATAGAGAGACTGACGGTAAGGAATCTCCGCTTTCGCATCATCTGTCATTGCTTCGTTCACCACATCCCATGCATAAACAACATCTTTATAACGATTGACGATAGTGTGAATATGAGTTCTCATTCTCTCAAACAACACTTCCTTTGAAACTAAATCACCTTTTTCATCATGGAACATCCAATCTCCGGTCTGAGCATGCCAAACCAGGCAATGTCCCCGAAGTCCAATCTTATGGGCACGTGCGAAGTTAGCAATCTTATCGGCATTTTCCCAGTTCCATTTTCCCTCTGCAGGCTGTGTGGGTTGAGGTTTCATATCATTCTCCGCAGTGATACTGTTGAAGTTAGAAGTAATCAATGCTATCTGTTGAGGTGAATTAAAATTCGCCATATTCACCGCACATCCTATAGTGAAATAATCAGCATAGGCATCCTTTAGATTATTCACTCGAATATCATTGGCAGAAGTAGCATGCAAACCTATCAGACAACCAGTAAAGCCACCGGCAACATTGGTTGAAAGAATATCACCGGACACGGTGTTACCCAGCAGCACGAAATTATTCCCATCCAGCGAATAACTAAAGTCATAATTATCTCCTACACCTTTCACCTGCAACCGGATTGGATTCTTCATATCCACCTTTGCACTTGCAAGAAGGCGGGTATTGCCTTTTTCTGTCTTCGCCAGCACCATATGGAAATCTTTATCTTGCTTCATCAGACCGAAAACATAATTAAAATTTTCACTCTGCACACAAGTGATACCTGCTAAGTCTTTCTCCGTTTTCGGAGTATAGTTCAAAGTAGTAGTAAATGAGAAGTTATTATGCTGCTGTCTATAGAAAAGCGTCGAAGTTGGTTTCACTTCTTTTATGTTTACCGGGAACGGGGTGACTTGTAATCCTCCGTCCTTCAGAATTGAAATAAATTCTTCACGAGGACCTCTCAAACCAATCCAGCGGTAATCCAGTTGCGGAGATGTGAAGTTTTCGGTAAACGTAAGGCCGTCTTCTGGCAGGAAAACATGCAAGCGCAAGAGGCCAAACGGGAGCTCACTGAGATTCTGGCAAATGAGCGCAAGCCCAATCGCACCTCGGCCTTTGAAGAAACCCCGAACTCGGCTCAGGAACCCGCACCCGAATCGGGCGCCGCAGTCCGCGATTCCGATCAGACCCGTTCCTGTCAGGAAGCCTACGACACGTGTGATGCCATCTACTCGCAGGGCCGCACGACGGAGTCTCAGAGCGAGCAGAGCGCAGGCGTTTCGATGGCCAAGGAGCATTCCAAGCTTTCCCTGAAACTGCGCATGAAGTCGATGTTCAACCGCTTTCAGGGCTTTGCGCAAAGCAGAAAGGAGCGCTCGCAGGCAAGCGGCGTTACCGCACAGCAAAAGGAAAAGAAAAAACAGGTGCAGACGGCCGTTGCGGGACTAACCGTGGTGTTCGTGCTTGTGACGGGTGCCATGATCGTCGCCGGCGACGAGCGTCGGGCACGGCCCGAGCCCGTGCGCGTTTATAAGAGCGACTTTCGACTTGAGCCCGATGCGCTCGACAAGCAGAGCTACCAGAAGCAGTACGACGAAAAGCTCGCCGGCATGACCGAGCGCCTTCAGACGATCGAGGAACTTGCCATGCGGCTTCAAAAGGAGCTCGACGCCAAGGAAGGGAAACGCACCGCCGGCAAAAGTGACGCGGCGTCCGACACTTCGGTTCCCGTGACCGAATTGCCTCCGTTTTCCGCTCAGGGCGCGAACAGGGAAGCCCAAAGCCTGGGCACCGCAATGAACGCAGGGGCTGCTGCCGTTGTTCCGATCGACAGTCCCCGTTTGAAGCGTCTTGCCGTCACCGATCCCGCGAAGGACTTTGAAGCGATCCGAACGGCGGCCAGAGAACGTTTCACGCCCAAGCGAGCCAACGCGGGCGATACGCCGATTGCCGCCAATCGCGCCCGAAACGAAG
>OGNM01000899.1_pt1 | contig 14771 bp, 25 predicted proteins | sample 1573441 | NCBI WGS metagenome assembly OGNM01 (sample SAMEA2581915, study PRJEB24529) | metagenome | biome: Human gut stool | place: China | collected 2011
CTGGAGTTCAGACGTGTGCTCTTCCGATCTGCTGCTGCCGCCCATCTACCGGGAAGTGCAGGACTATCAGCAGATCTGCACTGCTGAAAAAGCGGAGTTTGACCTGTTGGCCGGTTCCGTGGAAGGGGTTCAAAGTAACTTCTTTTTCCAGACCATGGACGAGGATTCCGTTGCACAGTGGGAAAAGGTGTTTCACATCGTGGCTGTCCCGGAAAAGGAATCTCTGGAGTTCCGCAGGCAGCGTGTAATGACCCGCATTGCGACCCGCCCGCCCTACACACTGGGGTTTCTGTATCAGAAGCTGGATGAGCTGATTGGAGCGGGTGCATGGACGTGCTCCATCATATACCCGCTCTACGAGCTGAGGCTTGCGACAAGCGCAAAGAACCAGTCGTACTACGACGAGGTGACGCACCTGATCAACCAAATCAAGCCTGCACACATCGTCTTTATCAGTATGCCGTACCTCAAGACCGGAATCCTGATCACGGAGCAGGTCGAGGTGCAAAAATATGACTATCGGTACCGGCTTGGCGGATGGGCTCTCGGGAAATCTCCATTTTCCGTACTCGGAGCGTGGACGACCGCAAAGGCTGCTGCATCACCGACACTGACGCGGACACTTCTTCTGGACGTTGCCCACAGGGCGGCAGAGCTTGCCACGACGGCACGGCTCAACCGCGCGGCGACCGTGAAACCGCTGAAAAGCGTCATTGCATCTGCGACACTGCAGGTTGGTTCTAAAACGTTGATAATCTTAGGCGAGAATCTGAAGCTGGAAGCGTCCGTAGAGCCGATGGCGGACATTCCGACTGTCACGCACTACGAGATACTGAACGATGCGGGAGAAACGCTGTACGCATCGGACTGCTATTTCGGCATTACCGAAAAAACAGACGTGGACGTAAATCTCTCTATTCTGGAGGGGGCGGACACCGTGCTGGCAAACGGAAGCCGGTATCACTATCTTCTGGGCAGCTGGCTTTTGGGCAAGGATGCTTTCGCGTCACCGGGACAAAATTATTTTGTCCCGGTGACGGCCGCCGCGCCCGCTTCCGCATCTGTGACCCCGCTGTTCCTGGCAAGCCTTGCCTCGTACCTGGCGGATCACATCAACATGGTGCAGCTGAACGGAGATTATACCGTTCCGAACCTCGCAAAGAGCCTTTCCGGTGCGGCAGTCACGCTGCAGTACGAGCTTCTGCCATCGGAAAAGATCACAAAAGTCTCTGCCATTTCCGCACAAGATGCGTTCGGAGCCGCCCTCACGCAGGACGATGTTAGCATCGAAACTACGTCCAGAACAAAGTTCAAACACACCATTATCTTCAAGGAGGGAACATTGCTTTATGGCGGATGATATCCTGAAAAACATTCCTCTTCCCGCTGATCTCCCGGAAAATTGGACATCCGGTCAGATCATCGCCCCGACCGGCGCTGAGGCTGGCCTGGACGAGCAGCACGGATACAATTACCTGATGATGCAGGTCAACAACGCACAGAAGGCGGCAGCGGCACTGAACAAGGGCAAAGCGGACTCCGTCGATCCACACGATCTTTTTATTCCAATTACGGGGTGGCAGACAGACACAGAAGTTGCAGAGTACCCGTATTACATTGATATTACAGCAGACGTTACGTCCACGACTGTGGTATCTGTCAGTATCGACCCTGCAAGCGCAGACGTAGCCGGTAAAGCTATGCTTGTAAACCCGGAAACTCGAACCGGAGCTATCCGTATCCGTGCACACAACGTTCCGACTGCGGAAATTTCTGCCCGGTGGTATCCCATCAAGTATGGTGGTCAGTTCTATGGTGACGGTTCCATCTATTCCAACTTCCTGCTTGCGGCACATCCCGTAGGCAGTATCTATCAGACCATCAGCCCGGAAAACCCGGCTGTGACATTTGGCGGCGGAACGTGGGAAAAGATTGCGCAAGATAGGGTGTTAATGGGTGCAAGCGATACGCATCCGGCTGGGACAACGGTAGAGGCAGGGCTGCCGAATATTACAGGAGAATATACCAAACGAAAGGTTATAAACTCTGCTAATGAAGTGTACAACGATACGCAAAGAGCTCAAAAGGCTTTTAAAGTTATCACGAGCGATACTAAATTAAATTCTATTCAGCTTGTAACCAGTTCTGCTTCAAATACTGATGGAGAAAATGTCGTCTTTGATGCTTCTGATTCCAACCCGATCTACGGCGCTTCCACCACCGTCCGCCCCCCGGCATACTTTACTTACATTTGGCTTCGTACCGACTGAAAGGAGAAATAATGGCACTAGGAGAACTCAAAAACGGCATTGGCCCTGATGCCTATGCTATATATCAGCAAGTCCTTGCGGCGGTAGTCGAGCGAGACCACCCCGTGGGCAGCCTGTACATCAGCGAAAACGCTACTAGCCCGGCAGAGCTTTACGGCGGGACGTGGGAGCGCATTGAGGATTGCACTATCTGGGGCGCAAGCGATACGCATCCGGCTGGGACAACGGTAGAGGCAGGGCTGCCGAATATAACGGGTAATTTTGATTCCAGAGGTAACAACAAAACTTATTATGGCGTTGTTGGCGGAAGCAGAGGAGCTTTTTCAACCAATAAAGCTTCGGGGGACAAAAATGGCTCTTATGATGTAAACTCGGCGAAAACTGTAGCTGATGACGTTACATCTTTTGATGCTTCTCGTTCTAGTAGTGTTTACGGCAACAGCGATACCGTCCAACCCCCGGCATACTGTATGTACATCTGGCGCAGAGTGGCGTAACCGAAAGGAGCACACATGAAAATCATTGACAGTAACGGCGTAGAAATCGCCAGCCCAGACCTGACGAAAGGCTACCTCAAGCAGGAGACCCAGACCATCCACCACGATGCTGTGGCGGGCGTGGAAGAGGTCAGCCACTACGAGTACAATACCTACCCCAACGGGGGTCGTGACCGCTGGAAGGTGGTGGACGTGCCCGGCGTGGCTGCAAAGGAAGCCTATGACGAAAAGGTGGAAGTGCAGCGGTACATCCTGTATACCGCCGATGAGCTGGCCGCACAGGAAAAGGCCCGCAAGGAAGCAGAGGAAAAGGCACAGCTGCCCACCGCAGAAGAGCGCCTTGCCGCTCTGGAAGCGGCTATGCTTGACCTGCTGGCCGCACAGTAAGGAGGATACTATGATTCTGTTCTATGTGACCCAAATTAAGCTGCACCGCTTTGACGGCGCTTTTACCATCGACAACGTACCTGACCGGTATAAGGATGCCGTGCTGGCAAAGCTGACGGAGGAGGGATTTTATGAGGTGGAAAGTAATGCTTGACTTCCTGCGGGATATTTTCTCTGCGCTCTCTCACGCTGCCGGTGACAGTGCCGACAAGGAAGAGCCTGCCCCTGCTCCGGACGTGCCCACAGTGGACACCGTGACCGGGTGGGCAGGGGAACCGCCTTACCGGTACATTGACGTGAGCCGGTATCAGGGCACTATCGACTGGGCAAAGGTCAAGGCCGCAGGCTACAAGGGTGCGATGCTCAAGACGGTCTCCACCAACCGCAAGCTTTCCAAGCGGGCAGACGGGCTGTACATCGACCCGACCTTTGAGACCAACTACCGCAACGCCCGGGCTGCCGGGCTGGACGTGGGCGTGTACTACTACACCTACGCCACCAGCGAAGCGATGGCCGATGCAGAGCTTGCCCTTGTGCGGCAGGCGGTTTACGGCAAGGAGTTTTCTCTCCCCATCTGCGTGGACGTGGAGGAAAACAAGCTCAAGCAGCTGTCCACGCTTGACCTGTCCAATCTTACCGCTTACGCGCTGGAACAGGTGGAGCGGATGGGCTTTTACGCCCAGCTCTACACCTACACCGGTTACAAGTATGAGCTGGACATGGTTCGGCTGTCCTCTCGGTGGGATGTCTGGCTGGCTGACTACACCGGCAAAACGCCCAACGTGACGTTTAACTACAACGCCCACCAGCACACCAGCAAGGGCAGCGTGCCGGGCATCTCCGGCAACGTCGACCTCAACGTGACCGAGCTTAACTACCCACGTATCATCCGCAAGAAGGGTCTGACCCGTCTCCGGGAGGGCAAATGACCGAAAAAGAAGCTTTGCTGTGGGTGCTGGGCATCCTGGGCAGCCTGTGCGCTGCGGCCATCACCATCGACAAGGTGCTGGACATCATCCACAAGTACATCAAAAAGGCACAGGCCCCCGACGATGCACAAGACAAGCGGCTGGATGAGCTGGACAGGCGCGTGGGAGTGCTTGAGACGGGCTACTCTAACCACTCTGCCGCTCTTAGCCGCGATCTGGAGCATTTTGGGGCGCTGGAAAACGCTATCACTATCCTTTTACGCTCCAACCGCGCCGTTTTAGGCGCTCAGTTGTCAGGTGATAATATCAAAGCGATGGAGCAGAGTGCGGAGGAAATCGACAAATTTTTGTATGAAAGGAGAGAAAACGCATGGACGCAGTAGCAAAAATCCTGAGCGCCGTCCCGGGCCCGGTGGCCCTGGCTCTGATGCTGGGCGGCTTTATTTTCTACGCCCTGGGCTGCATCCGGCTGGGGTATGGTGCGGCAGTCAAGCCCACCGTGCTCCAGCTCATCGAGCAGGCAGAAAAGGACCCTGAGGGCTCCTTAAATGGTGAGGGGCGAAAAGCCTGGGTGGCTCAGATGCTCCGCGCGGCCCTGGCTTCAAGCAAGTACGGAAAATTCATCTCGTGGGCCATTACCGATGAGACCATCGGGGTGATCATCCAATTTTTCTTTGATCGCATGAAAGCGGCACTGGAAAAGCAGTAAGGAGGATATCATGGAAAGCACTACATATCTGCAACATGCGTTAAAATGGGCGGTTTTCGTGAATGAAGCCCGCTTTGACGGCGAAACGGTGACAATACGTCACCATTTTGCCAGCATTGGCAATATGGTGCGCAACGCTGGACAGTTGCCGCAGCCTTTCTGGCTCGGTGCTGCCTGTGGCAGCGGCTCGTGTAGTGCTGCCCGCTGCGCTGCAAGGACTTGACCGACAGCAGATGACCGCCGCCATCAAAAGCGCACCGCTTGGGAGGGTAGACCGTAAGATAGCCTTACTGCGGTACGTTGAGCGGCTTCCGCTGCCGGACATTGCAGCACAGACACACTACAGTCGTAGGGCTGTATGCTATCACCTGAAAGTGGTGCTTTCAGCACTTGAATCGAACACATAAAAATCCCCGGTGCTCTATCCATGCGGAGCACCGGGGATTTTTACTTTTTTGCGTATTTTTCCTTATACTCTTTCCACGATTGTATGGCGTGCTTCGGCTCACAGTCTGGGCAGTACTTTTGAAATCCATTTTTTAAGATAAAAGGCTTCCCACAGTCAGCACACGAGTATACTCCTCCAAGCCTTCTTGCCGTCCCGTTTTTTCGCCTCTGAGCACAAAGACGATTGCTTTCTCTTTTGGCCTTTTTTCTACACTCAGGGCATCGGAGAGCTTTTTTTGAGCCTGCAACAAAATGCGCGCCGCAGTCAATACATACCGTTTCAAAAGAAAAACACGAATTCCCTTTTACGCCGTGCAACTCTTTTATGACTTCTTTGCATTCTGGGCAGTAAACGGTAAACATATTTCCGGTAAAAGATTTTCCACACCTTTTACAGGTGCATTCCTTTGGCACATCTGTCACTTTGATGCACCCGCACGATTTTGCGTTCCGGATGCTTCCCCAAAGCATAATTTTTTCGCATCCGCAATGAGAACATCGCACTTTCCAGCAGGTTAGCAAGTTTCCAGACTTACTTTTTCTTGATGGGGCTTCTGCGATGACTTCAAGCGTCCCGTGTTTTTCCCCGATGTGATTTTTCTTCGGCGGCATCTCTTACACTTCCTTCACTTTATGCATCACCACAGGTGTCTCTGCAGCAATATGCACAGCCAAAACCGCATCCGATAACATTGCACGGGCATCAATCCCGTACACACCACAATCGTAGTTAAGGTTATAGCAGATTATAATGCTCAGCTAGCAAAAAACGGACGTATGCCGGACACGCACGCTTTTCGCAGCACCAGTCCTGCACGGATCGCAGCGGGATGCCCGCCTGCTTTGCAAAAGCTGTCTGCGACATTCCGGTGCGTGAGACCAGTTCCCGCATGGACAAGTGCGCCAGATCCCAGATGTTGGACAGCCTCTTTTTCTCAGCGTCCAGATCAACGCAGTCAGAAGCGTCATCCGGGATGCTGAGAGTGATGTTGTTGACAAAGATTTCCTTCGGCTGCTCTGCGGCCATGGTAAAAAGCTCTGCTTTGGTATACATGGTTGACTTCCTTTCTTTCGTGTGATAGGATAGTTGCGCACCTCCGTGTGAGGTGTCTTTCACAAAATCCCCCGTTCGGTGTGGCAAGCATCGGGCGGGGGATTTTTTATTTAGTAGATCTCAACGCCCAGTTTTTCGGCGGCGGCTTCAACGACTTCTTCAAACGAGGGGCCGTGATTCGGGTCATTCCAGTCGTAATCGCCAGCGGATGCAGCTTCCCACTCCTCTTCCATGTCAGCTGCCTTGCACAGCTCGGTGCACAGCTCGTAATCCCAGACATCGGACTTGCGGATATCAGCGGCGATTTCAATAGCGCTTCTCATAATTTTGTACCTCCATGCTGTTGTGTGCTTGTGTCTTTCACTGTCTTTATTATACACGCATTGCGTGTATATGTCAAGGACTTTTTTGAAAATTTGCGCACTCCTTGCACTTTCCTTTCGCACTCAGGATATACGGGAGAGGTACACTGGTGCTACAAGATCAAGAAAGGACGGGGAAGTTTTATGGCATATCCTTTTGGCGGCTGGCAATCGAACCCTTACAGTGGGATGTCACCGATGGGATTTGGGCAAAGCCAGTATCAGCAGCAAATGGCCCAGCAGGCCACTCCACAGAGCGGGGGACAAAGCCCCTTCACGATGGTGCCGACAATCGCGGATGTGGACAAAGTCATGGTACAGCCCGGCGAAACGCGCTGGATCATGGTGCAAAACGAGCCTGTCATGGCTGTCAAAAAGGCAGACACGATGGGTTATGCGTCCGGCGAGTACTACCGCCTGACAAAGATCGACCCGGCGGCGATGCAGACCCCGGCAGAGGCGCAGTATCTGACTTCTGCGCAGGCAGATCAGAAGATACAGGCTGCTGTAAAGGCAGAGGTGGAGCGCGTGATGGCGCAGTATCAGACGGCCCCGGCGGCTCCTGCAAGGCCCACACGGGCAAAGGAGGGTTAAGGTATGGCGAATCCTTTGATGCAGTTTCTGGGTAGTGGTGGAAGCCCGGCAATGCCCGGCTCGATGGGCAATGTAATGCAGCTTCTCCGGAGGTTTCAGCAGTTCCGCTCCGCTTTCCAGGGAGATCCCCAAAAGCAGGTGGAAGAGCTGCGCAAGTCCGGCAAGATGTCAGATGAGCAGTACCACCAGCTGGAAGCGATGGCAAAGCAGATCATGCCTTTCATCAAGTAATCGAAAAATCGTGGCCACGATTTGAAATAATTTCACTATTCGCAAGAAAGGAAATCAACTATGGATAACATGTCTTTGAGCGATATCGCTGCCGTGACCCGTGGCAACGATAACGACGGCTGGGGCCAGGGCAATGCGTGGTGGATCATCATCCTCTTCCTGTTCGTCTTTATGGGCGGCAACGGAGGCCTCTGGGGCAACCGCACCGGCGAGTACGGCCAGTATGCCACCGCGGCAAGTCAGCAGGAGATCCTCTATGGCCAGCAGTTCGGCCAGCTGAATGACCGGCTGACCAACATCGGCAACGGTATCTGTAATCTCGGCTATGAGATGCAGGGAAGCATCGGCCAGCTGGGTAAAGAAGTTGCTCTGGCTCAGGCAGGCACCAACACCACCATTCTGCAGACCGGCAACGGCATCCAGGCACAGCTTGCTCAGTGCTGCTGCGACAACAGGCTGGCGACTGCCAACCTGGCAGCCCAGATGGACAAGCAGACCTGCGCGATCAACTCCAATATTGACGCGAAGTTTGCCGAGCTCCAGAAGCAGCAGTATGAGCAGACTATCGCTGCACAGAACCAGCGGATCAGCCAGCTGGAGCTTCAGGCTCAGATGTATGGCGTAGTCCGGTATCCCAACGGCTACTCCTACAATGCTGGCCCGAGCCCCTTCTGTGGCTGCAGCAACGGCTGTGGTAACATCTGACACATGCGCCCTTTTGGCGAGGATCGGCGGGGCGGCAAAGGCTGCTCCGCCTTTTATATAAGGAAGGAGATATTTTATGTCTAAATCCGCGATTTATACCGCCAACACCTCGGCTCAGACCGTGGCGGTAAACGACGTTATCCCTGTCGGCACCACTTCCCGGCGGTTCGGCTGCAACATCCGGCAGGACGGCAACACCATCACCCTGCTGGGCCAAGGCTACTACCATGTGACCGTGTCTGCTACACTGGCCCCCACGGCGGCGGGAACCGTGACCCTGACCGGTCAGAAGGATGGCGTGGCTGTCATCGGTGCTACCGCTTCTCAGACTGTGGCCGCTGCGGCTGCACCGGCCAATTTGGCACTGACTTTCCTGGTACGCAATGCGTACGGCTGTGAAAGCTCTATCCTGAGCTTCCTGCTGACCGGCACTGCTGCCGTGGTGAACAACCTGGCCGTGGCCGTGGAGAAGCTGTAAAAAGGAGGATCTGGTTATGATGGACGAAACAAAGTTTGCAGGGTATAAGGACACACTGGTTCATGCTGCAAAGCAAATGGCCGAAGAGTACAGCGATGCGATGAACTACGCAAGCATGGCGATGGATTATAAAACCGTCTGCCCCTATGCTTCTTCTGAGTGGTATAAGCTCTCTGGGGAAGAAATGGAGCACGCTGATGCAAACCGCCGCATTGCGCAGAAAATCCTTACCGGCGTTGACAGCGAGGATTCTGCGGCTGGCGTAGAGCTGCATCACATGTGGAGCATGGCGGAAGACCTTGTTTCCGGCCTGTGCGAGGCTGTTACAAAAGAACGCTCCGCATACATGCGTTGAATTTTTGCAACATTTGTTGTAAGATAAGGTGGACGATTTATCGCTTTTAGAATACGCCATAAGCAAACAACAAACTAACATTTACTGCAAAATATCATAAATACGAAAAATATTATTGATTTGTAATCAGTGGGTTGCAGGTTCAACTCCTGTCACTAGCTCCAAAAAATGCCGTTCATTCGTGATATTAAATCACATGAACGGCATTTTCTTTTGCGAAAACACGGTAAAATACGGTGAAAAACCGGAATAAACTAACAAACAAACTAACAAAATCAGTATTCCATCTTCCGCATTTCCTGTAACAAGAATGTCGGGTCGTTGTGGGAAACGTATTTGTTTGCTGTGGTGGAAAAATTTTTGTGGCCGAGGATAGCCTGCACAGCGGTTTTTTCAAGACCGCACTCCACCATCTTGCTGCTGGCCGTGTGGCGAAGGGTGTGCGGGTGCACGCCCTCGATCTGGCACTCCTGCATCAAGGCCCGGAACTTCGTGGCCACGTTTCTCTTGTCCAGCTTGGTTCCGGCCTTAGAAGGTATCAGCCACTCACACCCACTGTCCATCATCCAGAAGGCGATGATCTTGTAAATGGGGTCGAGGATGGGGATGATGCGGTTTTTGCCCGCTTCCGTTTTTTCACCGCCCTGCATGTAGTGCTCTTTCAGGTACACGTTCTCGCAGCGCATGGAAAGCAGCTCATCGATGCGCATTCCTGTATAGAGAAGCACCATAGCAATCTGCGCTGTCTGACCAAAGCGCTTGTCGGTCTGGTAGGCGCTGATCCGGGCGATCTCGTCCGCCGTAAGGGTGCGCTCTGCCTTTGCTGCCGAAGCAGGAAGGTGAAGGAGCTGGGCGTAGTTTTTGTTGATGATGTCCTGGGCCATTGCCCACTCACATAGCTGGCTGAAAAGGGTGCGCTGCTTCTCACATGAGCTGCGGGAGAGACCGTCTGCGACCATCTGGTCTATGATCTGCTGATAGTCCTCCGCTTTCAGGTCTCGCATTTGTCGGCTGTACAGCGGGGCGGCCTTTTTGAAAGCCAGCTCGTATCCATTTATCATGTCCCGGCTGAGACTTGAAAACTTCGGCTGTGCCCGCCATTTTTCGTAGGCATCCGCAAAAGTACACTTCAGACGCTCTGCCGGGGTGTTCTGGGCGTTGTATGCGTCGAGCGCCTGGACGGCTTCCCCGGGCGTTCCGTATGTGCCCAGCACTTCTTTTTTCCCGGTCACGGCTACATAGGGCCTTGCCCGGACCCCTTTCAGCTTGTACACGCTGCCGCTGCCCTTTGGGCGGCGGCGCTTTTTTCTGTGCACGGGAGCGGACGTTGCATCCTGCTGCTTTCCGCACCACGGGCAAAATAGGGCCTTGTCAGGGATGCTTACATGGCATCTGATACATTTCATTACGCTACTCCTTTCTGCGCCCTATATAGCCCAAAGCGCCGTTCTCTGACGCTGTGCGCCCTGACGCGTAATTGGCTTTCAAATCCTCTATCGGAGGATGCGGCTCGTCCGGGCACGGGTCAAGCCCTCTGATCTTGGCAAAGCTGTACTGATCGATGATGGTGCCGCATACAGTGACCCTGTTGTTGAGAGGGCAGTGGAGGTTTGCAGCCATTTCAGATATAACCGCAGGCGGGCTGCTCCCATGTCGGCCCTTGAGCACAAACAGCAGAAGCCGCCGGGTGAGCGGTGGAAGCGCCTGCACCAGCGTGTGAAGTTCCTTATCTATGGCTGCATCTTCCTTCTGCCTGTCTGGCACTGCGTACAGATCCGGGTGCATAACTTCCATAAAAACCGTGATGGGGGATACTCCGCAGGCTGTGCACCAATCCATGATCTCGTCACTGTCTGGGCTTGTGTCACCTTTTTCCCAGCTTTGCACTGTCCGCTCTCCCTTCTGGACGCGGATTGCAATCTCTCTCTGACTTAGCCCGGCGGATACCCGCGCTTTTGAAAGCGCCTTCCCGATTTGATCAGCGGTAAAATAACTCATGCTTATCACCCCTAAACGCAGCGTGTTATAAAAGGAAAATGGCGCAGAAAAACTCTGCGCCATTCGACAAAAATTACACAGATTTCATTTTCCTCTGGCGCATGGTAGAATCTGGTGCATAAGATGCAAATATTACCAAAAAAGGAGAAAAATGAAATGAAAAACAGTCAGACAGTCAGCATGGACCCCGATATGACCATCATTGACGGAATGCCCGCCAGCGTGCTCACCGGCACGCGGCCCACTCCAAAGCCCTGGGAGGAATGATCTATGGACAAAATGCAGAGCTTTTGCACCCACATCCGCGCCGCCCTGGCGTGCTACGAGGATATGCCGCCCGAGGGTCAGACCAAGGCCCGGCTTTATGTAACCCGCAAGGCGGAAAGCGTCCGGCGCTTGCTGGATGCCGCCAACTGCCCCGGCGGGGAGCTTGCCGGGGAACTGCTGCAGAAAATGCAGCGGCTGGACGATTGCAAGTGAAAATCTAACTATTTTCAGAAAAACCGAATTTATTCTGTGATATCTATTGAATGTTACAACTGAAAGATGTATAATGCATTTGCGGTAGGAAATTAGCTATCTTTCTGATGTGCTTTCTTCCGAAGCAGAATGGATTCACGGTATTGTTGCGCGGGGGCAAGTTCGACGAACTCAACAGATTTGTCAAAGTTTTCTTTCACAACCTTTTTGATTTCTTCAAGCGTTACATTAAAGAACTCCCGCCGCTGGTTGACAAAGTTCAGCTTCCTGTCCGCAAATGCATTGTGCAAAGCGGCTTCCAGCTTTGGCGCATCGTCAGAGAAGATCATTGCGTGAACATCGAAATTGAACGGAACGGAAGCGTCTCCCAACTCGTCCACTCGATCCTGAGGGTCAAGCCGCCGTGTCATTCCGATTTTGTATACATTCTCTCCGAATGCTCCAATGTTTGAAATGATGTATACATATCCGGCACGCTGATTTGCCTGGCGGTAATCCACGTCAGCGAACTCCTTGTCGATCTTCTGGAGCTGGCCCTCGATGATGCTTTTCTTTTCCTCGATGGCAGCTCGGTCTTCTTCGGAAGCGGCATCCAGCTGGGCGTTTACCTTTGCAAGAGCATTAGTGTAGTGCTGCTGCTCCTTTTCGAGCTTTTTCCGAGCCTCTTCGATTTCTCTTGCGAGCTTGGCCTCTTCCCGCATCTGGGCTCTGGCTTCCCGCTGCTCTTCTTTTTCTTCCTGCTTTTTCTGGGCGTACTCAAAAGCGAGATAAAGTTCTTCCAGCTTCAGTCGGTAGTAGGAAGGGACAATGGAGACCCCCATGATCGTGCCCAGCTTTGTGATTGCCTCCTGAGAAGATGTGATGCGCTTTTCTGCGGTTTCCACGTTGTTGTATTTGACGTGCTCGATCACGTCATCACATTCAGCGTTGAACGCCCGCAGAAGCAACTTCTGCATGTCGGCCACCATCTTTTTGCCCTTGGAAGCGTTTCCATTGACCGTCCAGGTCTGGGAGCCGGTGACGGCAGAGCCATTGCGAACCATATCCTTCTGCAGGGCTCTGATCTCCATCATTTTAGCCTTATACTCATCCGCACGCATTAGATTGTAGTGCGGAGTATACAGGCCAAAATCCTGAAGCTGAACGGCATCGGAGACTTCGATAAGACTTTGTTTTGCCGCCTTTAGCTTATCTTCTGTATCTGAAATCGTAGCCTTTAACCCAGCAAGATAAGCGGTTCTTTTCTTGATTTCTTCCTGAATATCATTATATGAAGGAAGGTTTTTAGGGAAAGAATCCACTGTTGCAGAAAGAGCGCCGTTCTGTTTTTTGAGCTCTTCCAGTTCTTGTTCAAGCGCAGCGTTCTTTTCTGTAACGCTCTGATTCTCGGAACGAAGGGATTCAAGTTCTTGTTTTTCTTTTATTCCAAATAATGACATTTTAACCTCACAGAGAACAAAGATTTGATGTATCAGCAAGCATGATAAGTTCGCCGTACTTTTCATGGAGAAGATGAATCTCTTTTTCTGGCATTCTGGATAAGTAAGGGTCAAAGCTGGCATGCCACGCTCTTGCGGCGTTCCTTTTATCTGAAGCAGTCTCTTTCGATTCGATTTTATCTTTTGCCAATTTATAAGACTGTTTAATAAACGCAGTTAATTCATCTTCAAAACAATTTCCGTTCGCAACGTCAGCAATGTCTTCTCTGCTTTCTTTAGAAATAACCGAAGAATCATTGAAAGAAAGCCAGATGGAATCCGCTTCTAAGATTTCTTTTGCGTAATCTACGAAATCGTCATACAGCCGAAAGAAATCTTCTGGCGTTAAGGCATTCTTTAATGCGGAGACTCTGCTTTCCCAAAGAACAAGCGCGTCTTTGAGCGTATACACCGCATCCGTTTTTTTATCCGAAAGAACTTTTTCAGGTTGAGAACTATCACAGTTCTCCTGTGTCAGGTCATCTGGCGGAAGCTCCACTTCTTCAGAAAGATCGTAGTCCACTGTAGACTGCTTCAAAAGCTTCTTGATCTTCTTCCCCTGAGACGGTTTAGAACTCTTTTTCATCGCTTTTCGGAAAGGGAACGTTATGCACAAAAGCACAAAATAAATGTAAAAGAAGAGAAGAACCGCCACAAAGAAAAATGAAAACAATGCAAAAATACTAAAAACTGGCTTTTCTATAGTCAATAAAGCCTCAAAAATAGAAAAAAAGGTTAGAAGTCCACTACAAGCGGCCAGGACTTTGTGCTTTAACTTAAATTTCAATTCTAACACCTCGTACATCTATATTTCTAAAGGAGGAAAACAAAATGCAGGATAACTCATTCAGCCCGGACGAAATCAAAAGAATCATCGAAAAGCTAAAGAGTGACCCTGCATTCCGTCAGAAAGTCCTCGATATTTTAAACAGCTAAATCACAGCAGCGCCCGGATCGCATTCTTCTTTGCTTCTGGTGCTTTCAATAGAAGCTTTACAAGCTCGGCATCATCGGGAGATAGATCACTCAAATCTATCTCTCCGGCGGTGCTGGGCTTTTCTTTTTGCTCCGGAGCTTCGCCCATAAGCTCTTCAATAGAAATTTGCAAAAAATCAGCTACAAGTAATAGCTTGTCCTTAGGCGGATAACGCTTGCCATTAGCCCATTTTCCTACCGTTCCGTTTGCAAATTTCAAATCTTTTTCCATTTTTGTAATAGAACTATTTTGAGATTTGCACGATACACGGATAAATTCTACCAACTCGGGCAAAGAACGCATAAAAAATTCCTCCGATAGCCTAATTTTCTATTGACAACTAGAAAATTAGGCTATATAATAGAGAGCGTAAGGAGCAAACAAAACCAAAAGCCCCTGATAACATTATATCGGGCAAACGCTAGATTTTATTCACTTTGTACCTTGCAACTACATAGTAGCATATTTTCTAGTGATTTTCAAGTCCGGAAAGGAGAATTGCTAGTGAATGTTTCAAAAATTGACCAGTTTTGCAAGCTGCACGGGTTGAGCCGCACCGATCTGGAAGAGGTAGCAGGCCTGAGCAACGGCGCAATTGGCAAGTGGGAGCGCAGCGTTTACGGCCCCAGTATCAGCCAGCTGATGAAGGTGGCCCGATACTTTAAGGTATCCGTGGACAAGCTGCTGGTGGAAGAAGAAGGAGGGAAAACAGCGTGAACGACTCAAACGATATGCGAGAGCTGATTCCGGTCAGCTACGACAACCCGGAGCGCCCCACCGTGAGCGGTCGGGAGATCGGAAGAGCGTCGTGTAGGGAAAGA
>OGNM01000914.1_pt1 | contig 14476 bp, 14 predicted proteins | sample 1573441 | NCBI WGS metagenome assembly OGNM01 (sample SAMEA2581915, study PRJEB24529) | metagenome | biome: Human gut stool | place: China | collected 2011
CGCGCCCTTTCGGACAAACGGTTTTCAAGACCGCCTCGTTATGACCACTTCGATACCTCTCCGTGTTTCGCACCTCAATCAGTGCGAGATTTATTCTATCATCAGAGTCCCTCTCTGTCAACCATTTTTTTTACATTTTTTGATATTTTTTGTTTTGCCCTCAAATGTATTGTCATTCCGGGTGCTGTAAATAAACATTGGCGATCAGCAGGTCCTCCGGTGTTGTAATTTTGATGTTGCGGTAACTTCCCTCGATCAACTTTTACTTTTTGCCTTTGATGCGTTCCAACACCATGGCATCGTCCGTAATCGCAGTATCCTCTGTTTTTAACATTTCCTCATATGCCTCGTAAATGAGTGCATACGAAAAAGTCTGTGGTGTCTGTATCATCCAGACGTTTTTCCGGTCTGGTGTCTGCTTTGCATAGCCTCCTTCATCTGCAATCTTAATGGTATCTTTCACCGGCATGCCAACAACACATGCCTGATATTCCGGCACCTCCAGCATGCAGCGCCTGATGATTTCCTGATTCACAAAAGGTCTTGCCCCATCATGGATCAGCACATAATCCGCATCACTTGTCTGCTTTAACCCTTCAAACACAGAATGATAGCGTTCTTTGCCACCTTCAACGATAGCCTTGACCTTAGAAATTCCGTATTTATCCACAATCTCTTTTCTGCAGAATTCCTCTTCGCCCTTTCCAACTACAAGAACAATTTCATCTACTGCACTATCTTCAAACGCTTTTAACGAATAATACAGGACTGGTCTGTCCTGTATTATAAGATACTGTTTATGCACTTGGGAATTCATTCTCTTTCCGGAGCCTGCTGCCAGAACAATTGCAGCATATTTTTGTTTTTCCATCCCTGTTCCTTCCATCATCAATTCTATAGCCAATTATTTATTAACGTTCTCCAAGTTTTAGGTTTGGAACCGCATTCAGATCTAATCCATCCCTTTTTCCTGCCAGGAAATCATAGTAAGCTGCAGCACCAATCATCGCTGCATTGTCGGTGCAGAAAATTGGTGACGGGCGATAAAAACGAATGCCGTTTTCTGCACAGGCGCGCACCAGTACATCGTTATAGGTCATATCGGTGTAGGTATCGGAGTAGTGCAGGTTCACTGCACCCACAGGGCCCGCAAAGAAGGGATAGCGGAAGCTTTTGCCGAACAGCTCCAGCGTGGTGTCCGGTGCACCGCCGGGGCACAGGGTGTCCATGTTCACCCGGATATCTGCCCACTTATTATAATTGCGGATGGCCGTGTCACCCACGCCCTTGGCACCGGGGCCGGGGATCTGGTTTTTGCAGGCCACGCCGTTGCACACCGGGCAGGCCTTGCAATACTTGCCGATGTTCTGCCGGGCATTGCTCAAAACGTCTGAATAATCCATTGTGATCGTCCTCCTATTTCCATTCCAATCCCTGCGAAATTTCCCATTCCGCACACTCTCTGCCCTCATCATAGTCCTGTTTGGGGCTTGCGTCAAGAGGATTTATCGGGCAGCGGCATTTCCTGCCGAATTTCTTCTTCGAGCCTGTGTCATTTTTTGATTTTCTGAAATTTTTTCAAAAAAATCCTTGACAAAAGTGCTTCTTTCAGGTATTATAGTGGAGCGCTGAGGGCCACGGCCCGAAACGCTGAAAACCGAAGATGTGGAAAGATGGCTGAGTTGGTCTAAGGCGCACGACTGGAAATCGTGTAACGTGTCAAAAGCGTTCTGGGGTTCGAATCCCCATCTTTCCGCCAAAATGCCCGGAACCGATGGTTCCGGGTTTTTGTTTTAGAGGCAGTTGAATATGCGTGTTGTGATCGCCATGCCGCGGATGAGCACCGACCCGGAGCCGACCGTGGCACAATCCAAATACATGGAAAGTCTGGCCCGCGCCGGAGCCGGGATGTGCTGGGTCGAGCTGAGCGACCCCGAACAGGCAGTGCAGGACGCCCTGACCTGCGACGGCCTGCTGCTGCCCGGCGGCGGCGACATGGACCCGAAGTTCTACGGGCAGGAGCGCATCCCCGCCTGCGGCGAGCCGAATCTTCTCCGCGATGCAGCCGAGCCGCTGCTGCTGCGCGCCTTTCTGGCCGCAGACAAACCCGTGCTGGGCATCTGCCGGGGCATCCAGGTCATGAATGCCGTGCTGGGCGGCGACCTGTATCAGGACATCAAGCCCTTCGAACATCTGCCGCACAACGGCCACTGGGCCAAAGTCCACACCGTCACCGTCCGCCGGGGCACCCTGCTTTCCCGCATTTTGGGGCAGGACACCGTGCTCGTCAACAGCCAGCACCATCAGGCCGTGGACCGGGTCGCCCCCGGCTTCACCCTCGCCGCGCTGAGCGAGGACGGCATTGTGGAGGCCATCGAAAAGCCGGACGCAAGGTTCTGCCTCGGCGTCCAGTGGCACCCGGAGTGGCTCAGCGATGCAGACCCCGCCATGCAGGGCCTGTTCGATGCGTTCGTAAACGCCTGCTCGAAATAAAGGAGGTTTTTCCATGACTGCTCCCAAAAGCAACAAGCGGGGCCGTGCCGCCCTCGTGGTGGTTCTCTGCCTGCTGGCGCTCTGCCTGGCGGCAGGCGGCACGGTGTACGGCCTGCTGTCCCGCAAGGTCAAGGCCATCCAGGCCGGGGCGGACTTCGATTTCCGCTACACCATCACCTCCACGGCTTCCCGGACGCCTGCGCTGTACGGGGTGCTGGAACAGGTCGGGGCCACGCAGGGCACCGTCTCCGGCCAGTATGCACCCGGAAAAATTCAGTTCGCGCTGACCTCCCAGAAGAGCGGTTCCGCCTTCACGCGGGTGTACATCGACGCGAACGAGACGCTGTACGACGCCGGGCAGCTCTACACCTACCTGCGCGGGGAGATCGTGGCTGCGGCCCCGCTGGCCGGGCTGGTGCTGCCCAACTGGTCCATGGGCAGCTACATCTCCCAGACCCAGCTGGCTTCCGTGCTAGGTGTGGAACTTTCCGCCGTGGAGATGCAGGACATGACGAACCTGACGCTGGGGCTTGGAGCCCTGCAAAAGGTCACACCCGCCGGGGCGCTGGACGGCTACACCTACTACCAGCTGCCCGCCGGGGAGACCGACCTCACCTGCATCGTCGGTCTGCCGCTGAAGGAATTGTTCTCCGGCACGACGCCGCTCCACATCCTGTTGACCATCCCCGAACACGCAGTGAACGTCTCGCTCAGCGGCACCGTCACCGCCGCTGAGACTGCCGTGGTGGCCCCCACCTCCCGGATGAGCGACGCCGATGTGGACAACTTCGTCCAGCTCCGTCAGGCGCTGGAAAAATTTGCAGAAGTGCTTCAGAAAGCCGCCTCTTAAACAGCAAGAGCTGCTGCACCCGCCGTGCAGCAGCTCTTGCTTTCTCTTTTTATCTTATCGGTCCAGGATGCGGCCGTCGATGGAGAAGGTCACCACCTGCCAGGGAATGAACTTGCCGCTGTTCTTCAGGGCCGTCACGGCAGCTTGTTCGAGGCCGCCGCAGCAGGGCACCTCCATGCGCAGCACCGTCACGCTCCGGATCTCGTTCTGGGAGAGGATGGCCGTCAGCTTCTCGCTGTACTCCACGGCGTCCAGCTTGGGGCATCCGATGAGGGTGATCCTGCCCTGCATGAACTCCTGATGGATGTTCGCATAGGCGTAGGCCGTGCAGTCTGCCGCGATGAGCAGCTTTGCCCCGTTGAAGTAGGGCGCGTTCACGGGCACGAGCTTGATCTGGCAGGGCCACTGGCCCAGCTGGGAGGGCATTGCGGCACCTGCCGCAGGGGCCGGTGCCGCTTTGCGGTCGAACTGGTGCATCTGGTGGCCGGGGCAGCCGGAGTGTGCCGGGGCAGCAGCGGCAGCGGCCTTTTTCTGCTTGTTCTCCAGCACGGCCTGCTCGTCATACGCCGCAGCCTCGCGCTCTTCAAAGGTGATGGCACCGGTGGGGCAGCCGGGCAGGCAGTCGCCAAAGCCGTCGCAGTAATCGTCCCGCATGAGTTTGGCCTTGCCGTTGACCAGGCCGATGGCCCCTTCGTGGCAGGCCGTGACACACGCACCGCAGCCATTGCACTTTTCCTCGTCTATGTGAATGATTTTCCGGATCATAAGGGAATCCTCCTTGCTTTTTCTGTGCACAGTATACTATAATGACAGCAAAGATTCGGTTGTTGTAACCACAAAGAGGGATTTTTATGGACTATCACTCGATTTTTCTGTTCCAGGGCCTGACCGAGGCCGACATCGACCAGATGGAACGCGGCCGCTGCCTGCGGCGGAAAGCTTTTGCCCGCCGCCAGACCATCTTCCACACCGGCGACACCGTGCATGAGATCGGCATCGTGCTGCGGGGCGCCGTCCACATCGAGAGCATCGACCTCTGGGGCAGCAAAAGCATCCTCAGCGAGGTGGGTGAGGGGCAGGCCTTTGCCGAGACCTATGCGTTCTGCGGGGAGCCGCTGATGGTGGATGTCCTCGCGGCGGCAGACTGCGAGGTGCTGTTTCTGGACACGGCTGCCCTTTCCCGCCCCCACGCCGAACACAGCTGGCAGGACCGCCTGCTGCGGAACCTGCTCCGTGTCTCCATGAAAAAGAACCTTGCCCTCTCCCGCCGCATCCTCTGCACCGCCCCCAAGACCGTGCGGGGGCGGCTGCTGACCTACCTGTCCGGCCAGGCCGTTCAGGCGGGCGGCATGGAGTTCGACCTTCCCTTCAACCGCCAGCAGCTGGCCGACTACCTCAACCTTGACCGCAGCGCCCTCTCCAAGGAGCTGTGCCGGATGCGGGACGAAGGGCTGCTCACCTTCCGCAAGAACCACTTCGTGCTCCGGCAGCTGCCGGAGCTGCTGTGAGTGCCAAACGTACAGAAAAACGCGCAGAGCCGCTTCCCCGCTTCGGGAAACACGCTCTGCGCGTTTGTTTGATGTTCGGTCTTACTGGCCCATGTCCGCGTGTTCCTGAAGCCACTTGCCGCCTTCGCCCTTGCCGGTCACCTGGCTGTAGGTCACGTTGGTCAGCTCTTTGATCATCGCATCTTTTTCTTCTTTGTACTCTTTTTCCGCAGCATCTGCAATGCTCTGGTCGTAACCATTTTCCCGCAGGTAGTGGCGCAGCTCCGTAACGATCTCCTGGAACTCCTTGTCGCATTCGCTCTGCAGTTTGGTCAATTCCATCGTCTTCCCCAGCACGATGGAGACCTTCAACGCCAGATTCCGTTCTTCTACGGGGTGCTCCATATATTCACTGTACGCACTGCTTGCGGTCTGATACAGTTTTTTGCTGCTGCGTTTTTGCAGGTTCCGGAGCCGCCGCACATACGCATTGACCTTTGCGTCCGTAGTCTCCGTTGTATGCGAGCTGCCAGACGAGGCCGAGGCCGACGTCGATGACGAAGACGAAGAGGACGCCGCATGAGACGAAGCGGCCGAATGCGAGGACGATGCCGCGTGGGACGACGCCGCCGAATGCGCTGCGGGCTTCGAAGAAGCGGCGTGGCTCGAAGCCGCCGAATGCGCTGCGGGCTTCGAGGATGCGGCTGCTTCGGACGAGGACGCACTTGCGTCCCCGCTCTCTGCGCTGCTGTCCGCTTCCTCCGAGGATGCGTCCGGCTCCTCTTCCGGCTGCGGCTCCGGCTCACTGGTGGAGTCTGCGGCACTGGCCGCACTGGACACCGGCACTTCCGCCTGCTCTTCCGAGCTGCTGACTGCAGCGCTGGCCACAGCCTCGTCGGTGGGGTCTGCGTTTGCGATGTGCAGTGCGAGCGGCACCGCTGCAATAAGAAGCAGCGCAACGGCTGCGATCAACTGTTTTGTGTGTTTCTGCATCTTCTATCAGACGCTCCCTTCCTCTGGAATTTCCCGCAGGAGGCTGCAAAGTGTCTCAAGCATACCATTTTGCACCCCGGAACACAACCCCTAAATCGTGAAATTTCTGTTTGATTTTCGTTTCGGGCCGGTCTGCGAGGGTTCCCGGACGCAACGTTCAAAGGCTCTGCCGCCAAAGTGCAACCAAAAAGAACCGCCGTCTGCTCAAACGAATCCAAAAGCAGACGGCGGTTTTCAAACGAGAAGAGGGAAGGACTGTTTTTCAGGGGGTCAACGGGCCAGCAGGATGGCTGCGGTCACTTCTTTTGCGTCCGTGCTCAGGTCAAAGTCGCCGCCGTCCTGCAGGGTGAAGCGGATCTCGTACACCTTCTGCGCGCGGAGACGGCCGGAGGCATTTTCCAGCGACCAGCTGCCCGTAAAGGCGTGATACTGCCCATCGGTGCCCTTGGCGTAGAGCTTGTAGTCGGAGGCCTTGCCGGTCAGGCCGTTGACCCGGATGGCGGCAATGGTCTGGGGGTGGAGGTTGTCGAAGGTGACGGTGTGCAGCCAGGTCGCCGGGGTGCCCTGCCCGCCTGCTGCGGCAAATTCTGCCGCCGAAACGACGGTGCGGCGGGTCTTATCCAGGTCCACCTTGCGGTAGGGCATCTCCGGCAGGTAGACAAAGCGGTCCTGCAAACGGAGCAGCTCCTTGTAGCCGGTAGGGCAGTACAGCTTGTTGCCGTCCCGCCCGGCATACATGCCGATGGCCATGTTGTTGTAGCCGTACAGCGACGCGACGTCCACGGTGAGCACGGTCCTGCCCGTCTCAAAATCCAGCACGATGTACTGCCACATGCCGCTATCCACATCCTGCACGAAGCCGTAAATATAACCGGTGGCCGTGGAGAGCTTCATCATGGAGGTGTCGCTGAGGTCGTCGCGGCACCAGACGCTCTTCATGGTCCAGCCGTCGGCGGTGCGGATGGTGTCCACCCGTTCGACGCCGGGCATGATCATACAGTTGCCCTTGAGCAGTCAGTTGCGGTCGTAGATGTTCTCGTAGCTCTGGATGGAGGAATCGTTGTCGGGTTTGGCGAGGTTCGGGCTGCCGGCGCCGAACCAGTTGCAGACGATGGTGCTGATGGTGCCGGTGCCGTGGTCGTAGACGATGGCGGAGTTTTCCACCGAGACCGGCATATTGGCGGGCAGCTCGTCGATGACGGGCAGACTGGCCACGATGGCACCGGTGTGGATATCCAGCGCCAGCAGGCTCACGGTGTCCAGATTGTCGGTGAAGAAGACCAGGTCCCGGCTGAGGGAGGGCGAGCAACCGCTGCCCCAGGCCAGGCCGCCGCCGGTGGTGGCGTCGCCCTCATGGCTGTCCTTGGCACCCACGCTGTTGTAGCCGGTGTGCCAGACGACCTCCACGCCGTTGTTGGCCCGCAGCAGGTAGCAGGCCAGGTTCGTCAGGATGACCGCGCCTTCCTTACAGGCGGCGATGCCGTTTTCGGCACCTTCCCCGGCGATGGGCGCATAGACGTGGACTTCGTGGTCGAGGTCGGCCGTGCCGCCCGCCAGGATGGCCTCAATGGCGGCATGGGAGACATAGCCCATCGCGCCCTGCTGGCCCCGACTGGGGTAGATGCGGAAACCGCCCGTCACGAACCAGAGGTTGCCCTCGTAGTCAAAGACGACGGAAAGGAGCTTCTGGTCCAGCGTTCTGCCCAGCACCTTTTCGGCTGCGGCCTTGATGTCGATGTCCAGCACCTTTTCGAACACCGGCAGCGGGGTGCCGTTCTCATCGGCGGCGCGGAGCATCAGGACGTGGTTGTGGCTGGTGGGGCAGACGATGAGGTTCCGCCCGTCCACGAACGAATAGGAGCTCTGGATGACATACCCTCCGCCGTCGTGCCTGGTGGGCGAGAAGAAGCCCCGCGTGGTCACCTCTTCCGCATCCAGGTCCCGGATGGCGAGGCCGCCCAGGAACGGGCTGATGGGGTTGTCGAAATTGTCAAAGAAGATGGCCGGAGAGGCATTGGGGTTGACCTTTTCCATCGCCACATTGACTTCCGGGCAGATGCCGATGGGCAGCACGGCATCTGTGGAGTCGGTGTTGTAGCAGTCGTGGTGGATGTTGGACTCGCTGAAGCCCATAAAGGGGTTGGCATCCACGACCTTGGCGGTCAGAGGCTTGGGCGGAAGGGCGGTCTCCGCCTTGCTGTCCAGCAGCCCGGTCAACAGGCTGTTGGTCTCCTCCGCATGAGCGGCAGGTGCAAGGCCGCAGGCCAGCAGGGTGAATGCAGATGCGCTGAGAAAGCTGCGTCGTGTCATTTTCATCGTGTCGATCCTCCAATTTTCCATTGATGTGTTGTCGATTCGTTATAAATTCAGGAGCACATTGGCTCGGAAGACGTTGTTCTTCGTTTCTACGGTCAGATCGCCGTTGTACTTGCGGACGGCGGTCTCGATGGAGACCAGCCCGATGCCGATCCCCTCGTGCTTGGTGGAGTGCAGGATGCCGCTCTGCTTTTTCAGCATACCGTCGTAGCGGTTCTCCACCACGATGCCCAGCATGGCAGGGCTGAGCATCCGGGCCATCACCCGGATCTGCCGCTGGTCCGGCGTCAGCTTCCGGCTGGCGTCGAGCGCATTTTCCAGCAGGTTGCCCAGGATCATGCACAGGTCGGCTTCCGGCATGGGCAGCAGAACGGGCAGCTCCAGCTTCCATTCGATGGGCACCCCCTTCTGCCGGGCCTCGTGGTCGTAGTGACCCGCCAGCGCATCCACTGCGGGGTTAGCGCACAGGGTGGGGCGGGCCTCGCTGAGCTCGCTCTCGTACTGGCTGAGGTAGTGTTTCAGCTCGTCCAGCTGCCCGGCCTCGGTCAGGCCGGAGATGACGTGCAGGTGCTGGCGGAAATCATGCCGCAGGCGGCGGGTCTGCTCCATGTATTCCCGCAGCTCCATATAACGGCGGGATTCCACGCCCAGAAGCTGGTTTTCCCGGTCCAGCTGGGTGTTCCGGGTGTACTCCTGCGCCACCCGGTACATCTCGTACAGCAGCAGGAAGATGCCCAGCAGCGAGATGGACACCGCCAGCACCGCAATGATCATGATCCGGTTGAGCAGGACGACCGACGGGTCCAGCGGGATGCAGAAGATGAGGAAGGCCGCATAGATGGCCGGCAGCGGCCACGCCGACTGCCAGAACGCTTCGCCGTGGTATTCCTGCAAGAGCCATGCGCTCCACCGAACGGCCGTGAAATGGAAGAGGACGCTCAGCACCGCCGAGAGCCCCAGCGCCAGCAGCGCTGTGGAGACCAGATTGGCCTCCTGCTGGTTGCCGGTCTCGGCGCGGGCGTTCAGCACCACGGCCATCAGCGAACAGACGGCCAGCATGACAGCGGCGACCGAAAACAGGAAGGCCGTCTGGCCGACGGTCACTCCCTCCGTCCGCCATCGCAGCAGCCAGAACGAGACGATGAGGATGGGAAGCAGGAAAACATTGCTGGGCAGTTCAAAGATCGTGCACAGCGCTGCACACCCAATGCACAGCGCCGTGAGGGCACCGCCCGCGATCCAGCAGGTCGTTTTTGGGGCCTTCAGGTGGTCTCGCAGCGGGGCCAGGCAGAGGTAGGCCCCCGGATACAACAATGCAAATTCGAGAAAGTAGCGTCCGAACAACACAGCATCCACGGCGTTTTTCTCCTCTCAGAACTCCCGCTGCATGTGGCGGAATTGATATTGTGTGAATTGCGCAAACAGGCTGTTTTTATCCTTCAGGCGGACGGGCAGCCGGGCACCGTCCAGCATCTCGATGCAGTCGCCCTCGAACCGCAGCACCTTATCCATGTTCAGCAGCAGGCCCCGGTTGCAGACAAGAAAGTTCTCCTGCGTCTTCAGCTGCTGCTCCACCTGCGCAAAGGTGGCAGCGGCCCGACACTCGCCGTCGTCGGTCACGATCCGGACGAAGTGGTTCTGGGATTCCGCATACAGGATCTTATTCAGCGGCAGCTGCACGGTCTGGCGTGCGATACGCACCTCCAGCTCCGGCTCCTGGCGGCAGAGCACCCGCCGCAGTTCGGCGGTCAGCTGCCGGATCTTTTCCTCTTTATACGGCTTGAGCAGATAATCGAACGGATGCACCGGAAAGGCTTCCCACACGTATTCCGGCGACGAGGTCACAAAGACGATGAGGAGATGCGGGTCTTTTTCCCGCAGCTGCCGGGCCGTCCCGATGCCGTTCGTGCCCTCCATGCAGATATCCAGAAACACCACAGCATACGGCCCGGCGGCGGCTCTGTGCAAAAATGCGTCGCCGCTCTCGTACAGGTCGCAGACGACAGGATCCCCCCACGCCTGCCGCAGCAGCCGCTCCAGCTGCTGGGCTTCAAACTTCTGGTCTTCAACGATCGCGATCCGCAGCTCCATCGCTACGCTCCCCCCTTGCAACTTGATTGTACCACATTTTTCCGCCCCCTGCACCTGCCTTTCACGCGCGAAACACCCCCTTTCACGCAGAATTGCCCCATCTGCGCCGCCAAAGCGTGTCGGAACGCATTGAATCCGTCCGGTCTGCCCGTTTCCCGCTGCCTTCTCCAGAATCTGTATTTTTTCATTCCTTTTTTACATTTTTTCAAAAAAGGATTGACAGCGTGAAACCGGCATGATAAGATAACATTTGATTTTGAGAGACAAAGCATGTCGGAGTCTTTTCAAAGCAATTTACCTGGGACCGCCCATCGGGGCTAAGGCCATACGGACAGCCGGGTCCACTGCCGACCGGCGGCATCGCCGCCATTATTGATCGAGTTAAGAGCTCGAATTTTATAAGTTGGTTCCTTTACAGCCATGAAATTGCGCACCCGCTGCGCAGACTTGTGAAACGGTCAATAAGAGTAGTAAAAGTGTAATTGCTATATAGACTCTCCTCATCCCGTCTTTTGGATCCTGCACACCGTCCGGTTCCGGCTCGCCGCCGGGGGCTTTGTGCGCACATTCAAACGCTTTTTGCAAAGCGCAGGTCTGCACCTTTGGGTGTTGGTCCTGCGCTTTTTTGTTTGTCAGGGGATCAGGGACGGAGGAAAAGAACATGAGTGAGAACCGTACACGGTTCCGGCTGGACCAGCGCCGGGCACCCATCTACGAAGCGCTGGAACAGTTCCGGCAGATGCGGGTGGTGCCCTTTGACGTGCCGGGCCACAAGCGCGGCCGGGGCAACCCGGAGCTGACCGCCTTTCTGGGCCAGCAGTGCGTGGGCGTGGATGTGAACAGCATGAAACCGCTGGACAACCTCTGCCACCCGGTATCGGTCATCCGGGAGGCCGAAGAACTGGCCGCCGACGCCTTTGGCGCGGCCCACGCCTTTTTGATGGTGGGCGGCACCACCAGCTCGGTGCAGAGCATGGTGCTGACCGCCTGCAAGCGGGGCGATGAGATCATCCTGCCCCGCAACGTGCACCGCAGCGTGCTGAACGCGCTGGTGCTCTGCGGCGCTGTGCCCGTTTACGTGAACCCAGAGGTGGACAAGCGTCTGGGCATCTCGCTGGGCATGAAGCGGGAGCAGGTGGAAAAGGCCATCCGGGAGCACCCCAACGCCGTGGCCGTTCTGGTGAACAACCCCACCTACTACGGCATCTGCAGCGACCTGCGCGCAATCGTCAAGATGGCCCATGACGCCGGGATGCTCTGCCTGGCGGACGAAGCCCACGGCACCCACTTCTACTTTGGCGGCTGGCTGCCGGTCTCGGCCATGGCCGCAGGGGCCGACATGGCCTCCGTCTCGATGCACAAGAGCGGCGGCAGCCTGACCCAGTCGAGCCTGCTGCTCATCGGGCCGAACGTCCACCCCGGCTATGTGCGGCAGATCATCAACCTGACCCAGACCACCTCTGGCAGCTATCTGCTGATGTCCAGCCTGGACATCTCCCGCCGCAATCTGGCCCAGCGGGGGCGGCAGGTCTTCCACCAGGTGGCCGACATGGCCGAGTATGCCCGCGAGGAGATCAACGCGGTGGGCGGCTACTACGCCTTCGGCAAGGAGCTGTGCAACGGCAACTCGGTCTTCGACTTCGACACCACCAAGCTCAGCGTCCACACGCTGGACATCGGCCTGGCGGGCATCGAGGTCTATGATATCCTCCGCGATGAGTACGACATCCAGATCGAGTTCGGCGACATCGGCAACATCCTGGCCTACCTCTCCATCGGCGACCGCCCACAGGAAGTGGAGCGGCTGGTCAGCGCACTGGCCGAGATCAAGCGCCGCTACCGCACCGACGGCACCGGCCTGCTCAGCCAGGAATACATCGACCCCGTGGTGGCCACCAGCCCGCAGGAGGCCTTCTATGCGCCCAAAAAGAGCCTGCCTCTGCGCGAGACCGTGGGCATGGTCTGCAGCGAGTTCGTCATGTGCTACCCGCCGGGCATCCCCATTCTGGCCCCCGGCGAGCGCATCACGAAGGAGATTCTGAACTACATCGAGTACGCCAAGGCCAAGGGCTGCAGTATGACCGGCCCGGAAGACCCCGACATTTTACACCTGAACGTTCTGGCCTGAGGAGGAAAACATGGAATTTTGGTTTTCGGAATTTCACACCCCGGATGTGAAACACAGCATCCGGGTGAATAAGCAGCTCTACTCCAAGCAGAGCGACTATCAGCGCATCGACATCTTCGAGACCCCGGAGTTCGGCCGGGTGCTCACGCTGGACGGCAACGTCATGCTGACCGAGCGGGACGAGTTCATCTACGATGAGATGATCGTCCATGTACCCATGGCCGTGCACAAGGAGGCCAGGGACATCCTCGTCATCGGCGCAGGCGACGGCGGCGTGGTGCGGGAGCTGACCCGCTATGACCGGGTGGAGCGGATCGACCTGGTGGAGATGGACCCGCAGGTCGTGGAGGCCTGCCGCGCCTATCTGCCCGGCAACGCCTGCCGGATGGACGACCGCCGGGTGCACATCTACTTTGAGAACGCGCTCAAGTTTATCCGCCGGTGCGAAGAAGAATACGACCTCATCATCGTGGACTCCTCCGACCCGTTCGGCCCGTCCGAGGGCCTGTTCACCCGCGAGTTCTACGGCAGCTGCTTCAATGCGCTGCGGGCCGACGGCATCATGGTCAACCAGCAGGGCAGCCCCTTCTACGCCGAGGACGCCAGCGCCATGCAGCGCAGCCACAAGCGCATCGCGTCCACCTTCCCCATCAGCCGGGTGTATCAGGCACATATCCCTACCTTTGCGGCGGGCTACTGGCTGTTCGGCTTTGCAAGCAAAAAATACCATCCCATTGATGATCTGGACGCAGAAGCGTGGAAGGCGCTGAATATGCGCACCCGCTACTATACCACCAAACTGCATATCGGAGCATTTTACCTGCCGGCTTTTCTGGAGGAGATGCTGCGGGAAGTGGAGGAACACTGATGCACCCCAACGTTGAGACCTTTATCGGCTGCGACAGCAGCTACCGCGCCGCCAGCATCGTGCTGTACGGTGCGCCTTATGATTCCACCACCAGCTACCGCCCCGGTGCCCGGTTCGGCCCGGCAGCCATCCGGCACGAGAGCTATGGTCTGGAGACTTACAGCCCCTATCAGAACGCCGACCTGACCGACTTCGACATCTTCGACAGCGGCGATCTGGAGCTTTGCTTCGGCTCCAGCGAATCGGCGCTGGCCGACATCGAAGCCCGCGCCGAAGAAATCCTGAAGGACGGCAAGTTCCCGCTCCTGCTGGGCGGCGAACATCTTGTCACGCTGGGGGCCGTGCGGGCCGCCGTGAAGAAGTACCCGGACCTGCACATCGTCCACTTCGACGCACACGCCGACCTGCGGGACGACTACCTCGGTGCCCGGCTCAGCCATGCCTGTGTCCTCCGCCGCTGCCACGAGCTGGTCGGCGACGGGCACATCCACCAGTTCTGCATCCGCAGCGGTGACCGCGCCGAGTTCGAGTTTGCAGCCCAGCATACCGAGATGCACAAGTTCGACTTCACCGGCCTTGCCGAACTGACCGAGCAGCTCTGCGCCAGCAAGGCCCCGGTCTACCTGACCATCGACCTCGACTGTCTGGATCCCTCCTGCTTCCCCGGCACCGGCACCCCCGAAGCGGGCGGCGTGAGCTTTTTGCAGCTGCTGGACGCCATCCGCACTGTGACCCGGGCGAACATCGTCGGTGCCGACCTCAACGAGCTGGCCCCCACGCTGGACACCACCGGCGTTTCCACGGCCACGGCCTGCAAAGTCCTGCGGGAGCTGCTGATCGCGCTCGACAAGGGCTGGCCCGGCTTCCAGGTCTGACGAAACCACGCGCAGGCGTTCGCTCTGCGCTGCGATACATGATAACAAAGGAGAAACCTACCATGAGCAAAGTTCTGATCATCGGCTGCGGCGGCGTAGCTTCCGTCGCCATCCACAAGTGCTGCCAGGTCCCCGAAGTGTTCACCGAGATCTGCATCGCCAGCCGCACCAAGTCCAAGTGCGACAAACTCGCGGCTGAGCTGGCCCCCAAGACTGCCACCCAGATCACCACCGCCCAGGTGGACGCCGACAAGGTGGACGAAGTGATCGCCCTCATCAAGAGCTACCAGCCCGACCTCGTGATGAACATCGCCCTGCCCTATCAGGATCTGACCATCATGGACGCCTGCCTGGCCTGCGGCGTCAACTACATGG
>OGNM01000918.1_pt1 | contig 14422 bp, 16 predicted proteins | sample 1573441 | NCBI WGS metagenome assembly OGNM01 (sample SAMEA2581915, study PRJEB24529) | metagenome | biome: Human gut stool | place: China | collected 2011
AATTCTTTGCATTTATGGAGATCAAAAAGCTGGTGGATGCCGGGGCGAAGATATCGGGCAATCTTATATTTGCTGCAGTCGTCCATGAGGAGCCGGCGGAGAGTATCGGAACGATTTATCTTATGGAGCACACTCTTCCGGAGAACGGCCTTGATGTTGACCTGTGCTATCTGGGGGAGCCGTCAGACGGCAATCTTGCCATCGGACAGCGAGGCAAGATCGAGCTTGTCATAGAGGTGTACGGTAAGGTGGCGCACTCGTCTGCTCCGCAGGAGGGCATAAATGCTGTTGAGAAAGCTCTCCCTATAATGGATGCGATCATGCATAACTTTGGCAGGGAACCGCTCGTACATGAGATGGGTAAGACGTCCATGGTCATCACTGATGTGGTGGTAACACCGGGACAGAAGTATTCCTGTGTGCCGGACTATTGTGAGATCACAGTGGATCAGAGATATGTGCCACCTATGACCATAGAGGATACGGTGAGCAGGGTTCAGAAATTCCTGGATGAGCAGAAGAAAAATGATCCTGAGCTCAGAGCTGTCGTTCATCCGAGAATGAATAAGAGGACGTGTTACACCGGTTATGAGGCGGAGGCGGCAAAGCAGCATCCGGCGTGGGTGACCGGCAAGGATAATGAGTATGTCGAGCTGACATACAGGACGCTTAAGGAGCTTGGTCAGGATGTTGAAAAGATATATTGGCAGTTTGGAACCGACGGAAGCGTTATATGCGGCAAATACAACATACCGACTATAGGATATTCGGGTGCGATGATGAGTCAGGCGCATCAGGCAAAGGAGCATGTGGAGATCGACAGGATCCTCGACTGTATAGAGGGATATACTGCGGTTCTCTGCAGGCTGTATGGACTGGATATGTCGGAATAAAGGCTTACACGGCACCGCTTATTTTGATACAATCATGTTGCAGGTCAGAAAACATAGGGCTCAGTTTATAAGGAAGTAAGGGAGGGGACAGATGTTAGCAGATCAGCGTAAACAGATAATATTGGATCAGGTAAATCTTAATCATTCGGTTACTGTTGCCAGACTGGTTGAGCTGCTGGGCGTGTCGACCGAGACGGTGAGACGTGATCTTGAGGATCTTGAAAATAACAACATGCTCACGAGGGTACACGGCGGTGCGGTTTCTGTGAAGAAGAGATACCGGTTTGAGAATATGGATGTCAGGGGCACATCCAATATGGAACTCAAGGAGCAGATAGCCAGGAAAGCGCTTGAGTATGTGAAGGATGGAGACACCATAGCGATAGATTCAGGCAGCACGGCGTCATTGTTCGCCATGGCACTGAAGGCGCGCAATTTTGACTCACTATCCGTCATAACCTATTCCTCGGAGGTGTTCTCCATATTATCGGAATGTGAAAATTACAGGATAACCCTGCTGGGCGGTGAATATCTCCCGAAGGAGAAGTTGTTTTATGGCTTCCTGACACATGAGGCGATGCAGAAACTGTATTTTTCAAAGGCATTTGTAGTACCTTCGGCACTTTCGGTCGAGGATGGCGCACATGATTTTATAAGGGAGACCTATGAGAATCAGTGCATGCTGATAGGCCATGCTAGCGAGGTATTTCTGCTGGCGGACAGCACGAAATTCGAGACAAAGGGAGATTTCAAGCTCAGTGATCTCCAGCCGGAATTCACCATCATAACCGACGATAAGCTTCCGGAGTCCGTATACAATATGTATAGAGATCACAAGCTGAACGTGGTAAGTTGATGACAGTCAAAAAAGTGTCTGTTTGCCTCTCTTTGGGTGTACAGAAGATCGATAAAATAGTATAATAAATATGCTATATAAAAGATTGGACGGACAACTAAAGGAGGGTTATGGTTATGTACGAGAACAAGGATATGCTCAGTTGGCTTGGCTATTTTGCAGACATAATGAAGGTCAGTCCTGAGAAGATAAAGATGCTGAATATATGCGGAAAGCAGAAGAACGTTGTTCCGACTATAGACACACACAAGAGAGTTCTTATATTTGCAGATCAGAGTCATGAGGATCTGTTGTACACGCTTTGGGAGAAGGGCTTTGGCGAGTATGACATGTGGTATGCAGAGGGTGTGGAGCCCGGCGGCGAGGTTCACCATGACAAGCTGGAGAAGGTGCTGAACAGGAAGATAACAGGGCCTACAGTTATATTCATCATGAATGAGAAGACAAGGGAATCCGTCAGATACGGAATTGCAAATGATTTCTTCTCGGCTGGAACAGTACACTATGTCGGCAAGGAGATAAGAGCAGTCATCATGAGTCTGCTGGATGTGGATACGCATGACACCATCCTGGCACTCCAGGCCGAGAGTATAGTCATTGAGGCTGCGATCGTGGCAAGCGAGGGCAACATTATAGCCGTTGAGCCGGACGAGGGTTCGAGAAGATCCATGGAGGAGAATGTTGACAAGTTCGGAGTACATAATGTACAGATAATTCCAGATATGAGCGAGGAGACTCTGGCAGCCATACCTGTTCCGAGACTGGCATTCATAGTTGCAAATCATTATCTGGAGTCAGATATGGAGAGACTGCTCAAGATCAATCCGAATATGCAGTTTGTCATATACACACTTGATCTAGGAATACTTGCACAGGCAAAGCTCATATTTGACAAGCTCGGAATAAAGAATATGGAGGCTATTCAGATATCTGTATCCAAAACCAACAAGGACAACATGTTCGTTACCCAGCCGTCACCATGGCTTATCACCGGTGGAGCAGAGTAATCGACATCATAATATTTATATATAAGAAAAACCGCCTTTATGTAATAGGCGGTTTTCTTGTGTCTTCCAGACGGACGATTCCGAGGATCGTTCCCAGACAAATGATATCACTTGTGAGATACAGGGATCTATCACATCTGCTGACAGCTTCAAGGTATGGTGAGCCATCTTTTTCTGTATATTTTCTGATCATCTCGACTCCATTCTCGTTCAGGAATAACGCAATATCTCCGAAATGAGGAAAGTTTTGTTCCACGGCTATAATATCATCCTTAATATAGATAGGATGGAGCATATTGGTCGTGAGCCTCAGACAATAATCTGCCTTTGGAAAATAATCGGCGGGTATCTCTATAAATTCTGTCGCGTGTGTTGAGTAGTCTGAATTGGAAGCAAGCGTGTGAGTTGAGGAAATACACGGAATCCTGCGCGTTTTGGCGCAGTACGCATCCGCTGAAGGAAGCTTCTTTTGCATGTGATCTTCAGAGTCCGCCATTAGCATGACCATCCGCTTGCCGTGGATGTTGAGTGTTCTGTATTTTTGCAGGAGATACAATTCCTCGTCCGTAAGGCTGCGCCTGTGGAGAAATCCATCCATGGTACATCCAAGTGCGTCTGCGATGGATATCATAAGCTGTATTCCCGGGCTCTTGGTCTTGCCGCTCCTGATGGCTTTTATCGTATCCTCAGAGACATCTGTCATCTCAGCTAACTGACTGATCGTAACCCCGCGTTCAGCCATGACTTCCCTGAGTCTTTTCCCTATATCGTATTGTTGCTTCATGTAATTCACCTCAGTAACATTATATAATAGAAGAAACAGGCTTGTCCAGTTGAAAAGTGTAAGAATATACACTTTTGCGATTTGTGTGTGCGCAGAAAAGTGTATGAACTGCTCTTTAATATGAAATTAAATATGATATAATGAATTTATCTGTTACATCGAGAGATGACAAGGGGGTCATTTTCTACAATAGTCTGTCACAATGGGGGTGACGGATTACGGCAGAGGGAACAAGGCTATCACGTGTCGAGCGTTAGGGCGTCGAACACGAGATAGCCTTTTTTCGTGGGGGGGGCGAAGGACGGACGGCTGAGTATTCTTCCGCGGGGCGGGTATATCATCTGCTATATATGTGGTATCACGCTCTACTTCCTTCGCTTCGGCTTAGCTTCTATATGCACTCGTTTCCGGCCGCGATAAGGGCGATACGGTTTCCAACTCGGCAAGAAGCACCGAAGCTCAGTCGTATTCGCTACCGATACCACATATATAGCAGATGATATACAGCCGCGGAAGAATACCCAGCCTGTTTCTGGCGGAAGGGTGATGGGCGTGGCGAATTTTACTTTGATGATTTGGAAGAAAAGCTAATTATAAACGAAATGTTAAAATTATAAAAAAAGTATAAACTGGCGATATGTTAGATTTTATGCGGGTTTCTTGGGAAAACTGTGACAAAAAACTGTTTTTGTTACGAAAAATAATACAAAAATAAAAAATGATTAAAATTTGACTATAAGGGCAAATATATGACTTTAAATTTGTTTTGAATGGTGATAAAATACGCAAGCAAGGAGCGAGAGTAGCTTTTTAGAAAAAAGATAGGGGAGTATGACCGTATGAATGTAGTATTTTTTGATGTAGACGGCGTACTGAATTCGGAGAAATTCCTGTGTGAGAAGCATGGGGAGTTTATCAATCCTAAGAATGTGGCTAACCTCAAGATGGTTGTGGATGCCACAGGAGCGAAGCTGGTCATGACAAGTGACTGGAGAAAACAGGTGATTGATAAGGATATCAGTAAGGCACACGTAAGGGAACTGATAGACAGACTTGCGGATGCTGGAATGGAAGTATATGGGGCAACTTCTTCAGGGGATGAGCTCAGAAGCAAGTATGGAGATTATACCAGAGCCTGTGCAGTCAAGGATTATGTGACTGCGAATTCCGTAGAGGGATATGTCATACTGGATGATATGGATATGGACTGGGAGGCTCATGAACTCGATTCTCACTGGATCAACACAGAGAACGTACTTGTGGGGCTGTCTGAGGCAGATGCCAGGAATGCTATTTCTATAATAAACAAATAATAAATGAGAGAAGAAATAGTGTTTTGACATATAGGTGGTTGCGAAATAAGTAATTGAGAATGTGCCTGAGCTGTTTAGCTTTACCCACTCAGGGATATACGAAGCCGCCGGTCCTTAGATGGCGCGTTAGCGGCATCTTAGTACCGCAGCAGGCTGAGTTAAGCGGGAGCGCTCCCTGATGGGTATGCTAAAGCAGCTCAGACACTAGGATATTTGAATTTTCGCAAACACCTGATAGAAAACAGTGTGAAAGGAAGTGATGTCTTACGGATCTGGCAGAAGAGTTATCCAATGAACTCCAATGCAAAACAGTATTTACAATACCAATATTTGGTGGAATACCGGTAACAGAATCTGTGGTGGTAACATGGATCATTATGGCAGTGCTTGTGCTGTTGTCGATTATCCTTGTAAGGAATCTAAAAGTTGAGAATCCGGGTAAGAAACAGCTTGTGTTGGAGACCATAATAACTACTTTTAACAACCTGTTCAAAGGTGTTATCGGAGAGGCGGGCATGAAGTATGTTCCGTATCTGATAACGGTTATTCTGTACATCGGCATGGCCAACATCATGGGTGTATTTGGCTTTAAACCACCGACAAAGGATCTGAATGTGACAGCCTCACTGGCCATCATGAGTATCATACTCGTACAGGTGGCAGGAATACGAGGAAAGGGGACAAAAGGCTGGGTCAAGAGTTTTGCAGAGCCGGTAGCAATAGTTGCACCGCTTAATGTACTTGAGCTTGTCATCAAGCCGCTGTCGCTGTGTATGCGACTTTTTGGTAATGTTCTCGGAGCATTCGTCATCATGAAGCTGATAGAGGCAGTAGTTCCACTCATTGTCCCTATCCCACTCAGCCTGTACTTTGATTTCTTTGATGGATTTTTACAGGCATTTGTATTTACTTTCCTGACTACGCTTTACATGCAGGAAGCGATGGAGTAAAGATTATCTGATTTTAAAAATGAAAATAAGAAGGAGAAAATGATATGAACGGATTATTAGCAATTGGAGCAGGTATAGCAGCATTAGTAGGACTTGGCGCAGGACTTGGAATTGGTCTTGCAACATCAAAGGCAGTTGAGGCTGTAGCTAGACAGCCGGAGGCAGACGGAAAGATCACAAAGCTTCTTATCATCGGTTGTGCCCTTGCAGAGGCAACAGCTATCTACGGTTTCGTAATCGGACTTCTTGCAATCATTCTTCTTAAGTAATCAGATTTTTGGTCAGATGGATATTTTAATAGAAATATCTAATAGAAATCTGGAATTGCAGAAGAGATGCGGATAATAGAAACAGAAAGATAGGAGTGGCTATATGATTGATATAGAATTTTCTACAATAGCATTCACCATTATCAACTTAATAGTTCTGTTTCTTCTTTTGAAGAAGTTCTTGATAGGACCGCTCAACGATGTCATCAAGAAGAGAGAAGATATGATCGCTGGCACCATATCGGATGCCAACAATCAGAAGGCTGAAGCAATGAAACTCAAGTCTCAGTATGAGGATACCCTTGCAGGGGTTGAGGCTGGGGGCAGGGATGTCCGTGAGAAATCCCGTGTGGAGGCCCAGAATGAGTACAGCCGTATCATAGATCAGGCTGATGCAAAGTCAGTCAAGATGATAAAGGATGCGGAGAAGACCATAGAGATCAAGCAGAACAAGGCACTTTCTGATATGCAGTCACAGATCGCAGAGCTTGCCATGGCAGCAGCCGGCAAGATCGTGGGCGGTGAAGGTGATGCGGAATCAGCAGGAGCTGCCATGTATGACGAGTTTTTGAATGAAGTAGGTGATTCAGGTGACACAGAAGGCAATTAATTACTGAATTGTCCTCTATCAGCTTGGAATCAGTCAGGACATGGTGGAGGAGATAAAGGCGCTTGTGGATGGTAGTCCGGAGCTGGTATATGCACTGGCAGATCCGGTGGTCAGCCACGCGGACAAGCGCAAGGTCGTTGACAGGGTATTTGACAGATTTGGCAATAAGGATCTGGTAAATTTCATGAAGACCCTGTGTGACAACGATGGATTTGACATGATACATGACATATTTGACGAGTATGAGAAGTATGCCAGAGAGCAGCAGGATATCCTTTCGGCAACTCTCTATTATGTCACACCGCCAACTGATAAGCAGAAGGCAGGTATCGAGAACTTCCTTATGAAAGAGTATGGAAGCAAGGCGGTACAGCTTTCTATGGTGGAGAAAAAAGAATTGATAGGTGGATTTGTCATAAGAACGGGAGACCGCGAGTACGACAGAAGCATTCTGGGCAGGTACAAATCCCTTAGACAGAAACTGGTTATGAGGTGATAAATTGAGTTCAATTAGTTCAGAGGATATTATTTCTATACTCAAAGAAGAGATAGAGAATTATGATTTTGACTCCAGGGACAAAGAAGTCGGTAAGGTCATCTATGTAGGTGATGGAATCGTAACCGTATACGGTATAGACAATGCCATGTACGGCGAGATCGTTGTTTTTGAGAATGGTGTCAAAGGTATGGTTCAGGATATCAGAAGAACAGAGATAGGATGTATTCTGTTCGGTCGTGATACAGGAATCAAAGAAGGAACAAAGGTCAGCAGAACGGGAAAGCGTGCAGGCATCCCTGTAGGCGATGCATTTATCGGACGTATAGTTGATGCCCTTGGAGCACCTATAGATGGAAAGGGCAGCATAGAGTCAACGGATTATCGTCCAATAGAGAATCCGGCTCCAAGCATAGTTGATCGTAAGTCGGTCAACCAGCCGCTTCAGACAGGAATCCTCTCGATAGATGCCATGTTCCCAATCGGAAGAGGACAGAGAGAGCTGATCATAGGAGACAGACAGACAGGTAAGACATCCATAGCGATAGATACCATTCTGAATCAGAAGGGCAAGGATGTCATCTGTGTATATGTGGCTATAGGCCAGAAGGCTTCAACAATAGCCAAGGTTGTAAATAACCTGAACAAATATGATGCCATGGACTACACGATAGTCGTTGCATCTACAGCAAGTGATTCAGCACCACTTCAGTATATTGCGCCTTATTCAGGTACAGCGATCGCTGAGTATTTCATGCATAAGGGCAAGGATGTGCTGATCGTGTACGATGATCTGTCAAAGCACGCTGTTGCTTACAGAACATTGTCACTGCTTCTCGGACGTTCACCAGGACGTGAGGCATATCCTGGAGATGTATTCTATCTTCATTCAAGACTTCTTGAGAGATCAAGTAAGCTTAAGGATGAGCTGGGCGGAGGCTCCATCACAGCCCTTCCTATTATCGAGACACAGGCAGGCGATGTATCTGCTTATATACCTACAAATGTTATATCTATCACAGATGGACAGATATTCCTCGAGAGCGATCTGTTCTTCTCAGGTATGAGACCTGCTGTCAACGTCGGTCTGTCGGTATCACGAGTTGGTGGTGCAGCGCAGACAAAGGCGATGAAGAAGGCCGCAGGAAGTATCCGTATCGACCTGGCACAGTACAGAGAGATGGAGGTGTTCACACAGTTCAGTTCAGATCTTGATGAGAACACCAAGGAACAGCTTCAGTATGGCAAGGGACTTATGGAGCTTTTAAAGCAGCCTCTGTGTAATCCGCTGTCAATGGCCGAGGAGGTTATCATCCTGGTAGCAGCTACCAATAAGGTATTCCTTCCAGTTGAGGTTTCAGAGGTCAAGAAGAAGAAACTTGAGATGCTTGAATACTTCCACAGTGCCCATAAGGATATCGTGGATGAGATCGAGGAGAAGCAGGTGCTTACCGATGAGCTGAAGGACAAGATAGTCGCAGCCGCTAAGGAGTTTATCGAGAGATAGATCTCAGGAGAAATAAGAAGATTCGTTGAGAGGTGATTTGATTGGCAAATACCAAAGAAATCCAGAATAGAATAAAGAGTATCAAGGATACTCAGAAGATCACCAATGCAATGTATATGATCTCATCTTCCAAGCTGAAAAAGGCCAGGACAGATCTTGAGAATACGGAGCCGTATTTCTACACACTTCAGGTTGCCCTTGCCAGAATGCTCAGACATGTTCCTGAGATGGAGCACTTGTACTTCGACAGTAGAGAGGGAATCAAGGAAGAGGACAGAAGACGTGGATATCTTGTGATCACCGCCGATAAAGGTATGGCAGGAGCTTACAACCACAATGTAATCAAAATAGCTGAGCAGGAGCTTGCAGCCCACCCGAACAGTGAGCTGTATGTAGTCGGCCAGGTTGGAAGACACTACTTCGCCAAGAAGGGAGTGCCTATAGATATACATTTCCAGTATACAGCGCAGAATCCTAGTCTTCACAGAGCCAGAGTCATAGCGGACAAGATGCTTGAAAACTATGAGAACGGCGATATAGATGAAGTATACATCATATATACCAACATGAAGAGCAGTGTGGTCGTGGAGCCACAGATGATACAGCTTCTCCCTATGAAGAGAACTGACTTCGCAGGCGTTCCTGCGGATGTGTTCCACGAGGAGATCACCATGGAGCCTTCACCTAAGGCGGTGCTTGACCGAATCGTGCCAAACTGCGTCATGGGATATATATACGGTGCTTTGGTAGAGTCCTTCTGCAGTGAGCAGAACAGCCGAATGATGGCGATGGACTCAGCCACAAAGAGTGCCAAGGAGATGCTAGATGATCTCAATATCAAATACAACAGAGCAAGGCAGGCAGCCATAACGCAGGAGATCACAGAGATCGCGGGCGGCGCCAGAGCTCAGAGAGACAGGAGCTAATAAGCTCAATAAATAATTGTAAAGGAGGTCTGATGTTTTGAAAAATGGTAAGATAGTACAGGTCATGGGACCTGTCGTAGACGTAGAATTTCCAGACAACGATCTGCCATACATCAAGGATGCTCTTGAAGTAGATAATCATGGAAAAAAATGTGTTATGGAAGTAGCACAGCACGTAGGAAATAATACAGTAAGATGTATCATGCTGTCCGCCAGCGAGGGACTTTCAAGAGATATGGAAGTCGTTGCGACCGGATCAGGAATCAAAGTTCCAGTAGGAAATCAGACACTTGGACGTCTGTTCAACGTGCTTGGTGAGACAATAGATGGCAAGGAGGATCTCTCAGACACAGAGCACTGGGTAATCCACAGAGAGCCGCCAACATTTGAGAATCAGAGTCCTGTCATCGAGATACTTGAGACAGGTATCAAGGTCATAGATCTTCTTGCACCTTACTCAAAGGGTGGTAAGATCGGTCTGTTCGGCGGTGCCGGAGTTGGTAAGACAGTCCTTATCCAGGAGCTTATCCAGAATATCGCATCCGTACATGGTGGATACTCAATATTCACCGGTGTTGGAGAGCGTTCAAGAGAGGGAAATGATCTGTGGACAGAGATGAGCGAGTCAGGCGTTATCGACAAGACCGCCCTGGTGTTCGGACAGATGAATGAGCCACCTGGAGCCAGAATGAGAGTTGCAGAGACAGGACTTACAATGGCAGAGTATTTCCGTGATGTAAATCATCAGGATGTGCTTCTGTTCATCGACAATATATTCAGATTTACACAGGCAGGTTCAGAGGTTTCATCACTTCTCGGACGTATGCCATCAGCCGTTGGTTATCAGCCAACACTTGCAAATGAGATGGGTGAGCTTCAGGAGCGAATCGCATCTACCAAGGAAGGATCAGTCACGTCAGTCCAGGCCGTATATGTGCCAGCCGATGACCTTACAGATCCTGCCCCAGCCACAACATTTGCGCATCTGGATGCAAATACAGTTCTTTCAAGAAAGATCGTTGAGCAGGGTATCTATCCGGCAGTAGATCCGCTGGAGTCAAGCTCACGAATTCTTGAGGCTGATATAGTCGGCGAGGAGCATTATAATGTTGCAAGACGTGTACAGGAGATACTTCAGAAGTACAAGGAGCTGCAGGATATCATCGCAATCCTCGGTATGGAGGAGCTGTCAGATGAGGATAAGCTTACAGTTACCAGAGCCAGAAAGGTTCAGAGATTCCTGTCACAGCCATTCCATGTTGCTGAGAACTTCACAGGTATTCCTGGAAAGTATGTAAGTCTCAAGGATACGATCAAGGGCTTCAAGATGATCGTTGACGGTGAGATGGACGAGTATCCTGAGTGGGCATTCTTCAATGTAGGTACTATAGAGGAAGTAAAGGAAAAGGCCGAGAAAGGTCAGTAAAGGAAGTGCGTAGATGAATACATTTTATCTGAGAGTTATTTCCAGCAATAAGATATTCTTCGAAGGCCGAGTAGAGAAGATCATTCTTCCACTTGAAGATGGAGAGAAAGCGGTTCTTGCACATCACGAGAACATGGTCATAGCCACCAGCATAGGCGAGATCAGGATTACCACCAGCAAGGGTGAGCAGGTAGTCGGTGTTGTCGGTGAGGGCTTTGTTCAGATAGTAAATAACCGAGTTGTCCTTATCGTGGATTCCGCAGAGAAGCCGGAGGATATCGACAGGGTCAGAGCCAAGGAGGCAAAGATCAGAGCGGAAGAGAGACTCAGACAGAAAGAGAGTCTGAAGGAATACAAGCAGAGCGAGGCATCACTTGCCCGTGCACTCACAAGACTCAGAGTGACAGAGAAGATATAAAACCTAGCGCAGAAACCCCAAGCGCCTGCTTGCAGGCATTTGGGGGTTTCAAGCGGTTTTAACGAGAAGTCGTTCGGCGTAAGCCGAACATAGAGCGCGTCAGCGCGGGACTTCGAGTCTATTATAAAAGGCAGTGCCAGCAGCGGGACGATGAAACCGATGTGGCGTTGCCTTTTTATGTGCAGACACAATAGGTAAAATGTTACTTGACAACTTTTGCCTTTACTGAGAAAATTACTAGATAGTATATGGTTCACTGTATATACAGTGAACTATGTATATAAGAGTTTATGAAAAAGAGGACGTGTGCATGTATATGCACACATTTTTGAGTTAAAGGTATTTGGTTAGAGGTATTTATGTTAAGATTTATTTGGGTAATAGTTTCGTGCTTGTTTCTGATCATGTACTATGTGCCAAAGATGTCGTATTATGCTAGACACCCGGAAAAATATGGTGAGGATATATGTTATCAGATGGCACAGGTTATGTGCAATCATGTGAGACGTCGTGCTTTTATCAAGACGGTTGCCACGGGTATGGAGAACCTTCCTAAGGAGGGTGGATATATCATGTATGCCAATCATCAGGGTAAGTATGATGTACTGGGAGTTATAGTTTCCCATGACAAACCGATTACGTATGTCATGGATGCCAAGAGGTCGAAGCTGTTCATAGCAGATCAGCTTACGGATCTTGTGAAGGCACAGAGACTTGACAAGGAAGACATAAAGCAGCAGGTACAGGTTATAAACGATGTATCCACGGAGATCAAGGCGGGAAGGAGATATATTTTATTCCCGGAGGGAGGATACGATCACAGTCACAATGAGCTCAAGGAGTTCATGCCGGGAAGCTTCAAGATCGCCAAGAAGGCGAAGTGTCCTATCGTTCCAGTCGTGCTGTATGATTCCTTCAAGCCATTTGAAGGATGGTCACTGAGGCGTGTGACGACACAGCTTGCATTTCTGGAGCCGATCCCATATGAGGTTATAGCGGATAAGACGACCACAGAGATCAGGGATATGGTCGTTGACAAGATCCAGAGGAAGCTTGATACGATGGAGACAATGAATTGTTGGTAACGATATATGGATAATTATTCTGAACGGGCAGGTCATGTTGATGATCTGCCCGTTCGGGGGTTACGGAAGCTAGGTGTTGACTATATCAAATCAGGTGAATACAATATAAAAGGGTATTTAACCACAAAAACAAGGATTGGGAAGTAGAGATATGGGACAGAGTAAAGAGAGAAACAGTAATGAAAAAAGCGGATTCCTCAAGAAGCTTATAATAGTTCTGGCAGTGGCGATCGTGGTAGTATTTGCGGTATTTTATGTGATCTATTACAGATTTTCATATCAGGCGGACAAGCTGGCAAAGGAGACCGCCCGCATATACGCATTTGGCGATGGCGGAGAGATGGCTGACATGATAGCCCCGGGATACGTGAAGAAGTTTGAGGATTCGTCAAAGGTTTTGTCGGTGAGTGACATACAGGACATATATATAAACAAGTTCAGAGCGTATACAGCAGGTCGGGGATATAGATACGATCGAGTGCAAGGTCACCGATATACAGGCGGTGAGCAATATAGAGGATGTGCAGCAGCAATTTGCGGACAACGGAGTTAAGGGCGTGTCCCAGTACAGAAGTGTGGAAGCCGACTGGATAGTGACAGGCAAGGATGGCGGCGAGGTCACGGTACACGTTCAGGAATGTATGTTGAAGTGCGACGATGGCTGGTATGTGGACTATGTCCGTATGCCGGATGAAATAGACAGCATGAGTACGCCGGTCGATTCCGGGGATGCTGACAGTGAGGAGACAACCGAGGCGGAGACCACTGAATAATATTGTGTGTATAAGATTGGAAGGGCATACAGTATACAAGAAAGAAGGCTGACAAAAAATGTATGATGTGAGATCCATGAAGGCAGAGGACTTCATAGATGATGGCGAGATCCGTGAGACGCTGGACTATGCGGATCAGAACAAGGACAATGTGGAGCTTATCGACAGTATCATAGAGAAGGCAAAGCTCAGGAAGGGGCTTACCCACAGGGAGGCATCCGTGCTTCTTGCGTGTGAGATGCCGGACAAGATAAATGAGATATATGATCTGGCGGAGCAGATCAAGAAGGACTTCTACGGCAACAGAATAGTTATGTTCGCGCCGCTGTATCTGTCCAACTACTGTGTAAATGGGTGTGTGTATTGTCCGTATCACATCAAGAATAAGCATATAGCCAGAAAGAAGCTCACCCAGGAAGAGGTGAGACGGGAGGTCATAGCACTGCAGGATATGGGTCACAAGAGACTGGCCATTGAGGCCGGTGAGGATCCTCAGATGAATCCTATCGAGTACATCCTGGAGTGTATAGACACGATATACAGCATCAAGCACAAGAACGGTGCAATAAGGCGTGTAAATGTAAATATAGCGGCGACCACAGTGGAGAACTACAGGAAGCTGCACGAGGCAGGAATTGGAACGTACATCCTCTTCCAGGAGACCTACGATAAGGAAGCGTATGAGAAGCTTCATCCATATGGACCGAAGCATGACTATGCATATCACACAGAGGCTATGGACCGTGCTATGGAAGGTGGTATAGACGATGTGGGTCTGGGAGTGCTCTTTGGTCTGGACAAGTATAGGTACGAATTTGCGGGGCTGCTGATGCATGCGGAGCACCTTGAGGCTGTTCATGGAGTTGGTCCGCACACCATCAGTGTGCCAAGAGTCAAGAAGGCTGACGACATAGATCCTGAGGCATTTGACAACGGAATAAGCGACGATGTATTCTGCAAGATCGCAGCATGTATCAGAATCGCCGTTCCTTATACAGGAATGATTATTTCTACACGTGAATCGCAAGAATCACGCAAGAAAGTGCTCGAATTGGGTATTTCACAAATCAGTGGCGGTTCGCGTACCAGTGTAGGCGGATATGCTGAAA
>OGNM01000924.1_pt1 | contig 14379 bp, 8 predicted proteins | sample 1573441 | NCBI WGS metagenome assembly OGNM01 (sample SAMEA2581915, study PRJEB24529) | metagenome | biome: Human gut stool | place: China | collected 2011
GCAATTCAGCATAAGTACGTTCGTCAGAGTGTCTCAACATAGCTTCCGGTATCCAGTTCGTACCACGGATAAACAACCGTTTACCATTCACATAAAAGACACGTGATTTGTCAGGCGTTTTAGTATCGGAAGTGATTTCACGAATACCAAACCTTGTCTTTACAGAATCGCAGATCACTCCATCAACTGATACTGTCAACTTCAAATCATATAAGTTTTGCGGTCCTTTGTTGACCGGCCACCACAAGCGAGGAGAATTCATCACAAGTTGCGGAAACTCTTCTGGAGAAAAAGTAACCAGTTTTTGTTCTCCCCGAATCACTCGGAATGATTTCTCAAAAGATATATTCTCACCTACAATCTCACCCTTTACTTTGCAATTAATTCCACTATTGCTAGTTGACGAATTAATCACTTCTACAGATACGGTCTCACGTGCCTGGCCATAATCCGGTTTACGCAATTCAGACTTAATAAACGGATGACGTAGAGCTACCTTTCCGGTAGCATAGATAGAAATGTTTTTCCAGATACCTGTATTGCGGTCACGGATGCCATCCATAAAGGTAAAGTCCCAGCCTACAGTCATCAACATCGTAGTATTCAATCCGATATTGCCGTTACCACCATTATGGAATTCTCCCGCAGCCCCCCAAGACTTCGGCTTAGTACTTCCGGGAACATCAACCGGATACACTTTTACAGCCAGTGCATTATTCTCCCCTATCTTTACAAAATCGGTCACATTAATATAGTCCTGTATAAACATACCATTGATGGTACTAAGCAAATTCCCATTCACCCATACTTCTGCCCGATAATTGATTCCATCCAGCTGTAACCAAACATTCTTCCCCTTAAAAGATTGAGGAACTGCAAACTCGGTACGGAACCAATAAGTATAAAAATCTCGTCCGACCTGAGAAATATCAGGAATCAGCTTCGATTCAATCTTATTATTAACTCCATAATAAGGTTCAGGGTATTTTTGGTTATACACTAAAGAATTTAAGACTGTACCGGGAACAATGGCTGGCAACCATTTTTCAGTCGGATAATCTGATGAAGATATCTTCTCACCCGGATCTGTGGTATCGCCTGCTTTCATCATTTTCCACTGATAATCTCCATGATGAGTGACTTCCGAATCAAGCCAAATACGATTTGGATCTCTGGCGTCATTCATCCTATTTTGTGCAGTCAATACTGAACAGAAAAATAATAGCAAAACAGAAAAAAGGGTCTTAACAAAGTTATGCATATTTATGTTATAGTTTTAAATGTTTCTTGGCATGGAACAAAAGTAGAGGTTTCCTTTTATTCAACCTGCCAAAAACAGGTCAATAAATGAGATTTTAGTCCCAAATTATTTTAATAAAGGACATAATTGCCCGTATTCACCGTTATTTTTCCAGAAGAGCAACCGTACACCAAAGATAAGGAGCCTGACCGTGATAATCACCGGTATGACGAGGGCGATCATAATAATACTGCTTACTATTCTTTTTATTCGTTCCCACACACACTTCTCTTACATCATTCTTCTCATTAATATACGGTACTAAAGCCATCCATGCTTTGCGGGCTGCCGGGCCATATTCTTTTGCCTTGAGCCATCCTTGCTTGACTCCGGTAATAAATGCAAAAGTAAACATAGCAGATCCCGAAGTCTCAGCCCAACAATCAGGCTGGTCTATTAACTGATTCCACAAGCCATCGGACGTCTGATATTTTTTCAGACTCTTCATCATTTTGCGATAACCTTTCAAAATACGCGGACGATATTTACTATCCTCAGGCAAACATTGAAGTAATTCTGCCATCCCTGCCGCCATCCATCCATTACCACGTCCCCAATAAAAAGGAACGTCCGGTGCATGGTAGAAAAGCCCATTCGGGCGTTGCAACTCATCTAAATAAAGCACCATTTCTTTGGCTGCACGATCAATATATTTCCGGTCTCCGGTCACTTTGTAAGCCTGAGTTTGTACAATGGTAATCATATACATATCGTCAATCCATAGACGAGTTTGCCAAGAATATCCTTTCGCATCCCATTCCTTTTCTTTGGCTTTTGCATTCCCGGGAAGTTCCCATTGCGTATCAGCATAAGAGATTCCTAAGTCCAAATAACGTTTATCTTTAGTTATTTTGTACAGTTCCAAACATAGACTGCCGAACATATTCCAATCTACATGCGTCTTTTTAGGCAAAATATTCTTTTTTGTCGTAAACAACGAATCAAACTTATTTTGCAACAGCTTAACCAGCCTTTCGTCTTTGGCGATTGCTGCATACTTAAGGGCACCACTCCAATTAAATGTATCAGCATAACCAATTCCTTTTCTATCGCTTATTCTATATTTCTCCATAAAACGATATGCCAGGCGATTACCGACTTCTTCCGGAGTATACCCTTGAGGAAAATCCGTCAACTTGCTCTGTGCCATTAATAGCTGAAAAGGCAAAATGCATAATAAAAAAAGTATTCTTTTATACATAACGATATTTTTAGTCATTAGATAATAAAAAGTTTATTCTTCTAGAAGAGCAACCGTACACCAAAGATAAGGTGCATGCCCATGATAATCCCCCGTATTACGGGGACGATCATAATAATACTGCATATCATTCTTTTTGTTAGTACCGACACACACTTCTCTTACTTTATCATTCGAGTTTATATAAGTAAGCATAGCCAACCATGCTCTTCGAGTAGCCTCACCATACTCTTTTCCCGGTAACCATCCATATTTCACTCCCATAATAAATGCGTAAGTAAACATAGCCGAGCCCGATGTTTCTACCCAGCAGTCCGGTTTATCAATCAACTGTCTCCACATACCCTCTTCTGTTTGATAATTTTTCAGACTTGCCATCATAGTTTGGAAACCTCTTACAATAGGCAAATGATATGGGCTCGATTCCGGCAGATAGCGAAGCACTTCTGCCATCCCTGCCGCCACCCATCCGTTTCCTCTTCCCCAAAAATAGGGTACATCCGGTGCATGATAGAAAAGTCCATTCGTACGTTGCAACTCATCCAGATACATCGCCATTTCTTTAGCAGCGCGCTCAACGTATTTCAACTCACCGGTCACTTTATAAGCATGCGTTTGAATGACAGGAATCATATACATGTCATCAATCCACAAGCGAGTTTGCCAGCTATATCCCTTCGCTGTCCATGACTTCGCACTTGCACTTGCATTTTCCGGTACTTCCCATTGGGTATCTGCGTAAGGTATACCCATTTCCCGATATCGTTCATCTTTAGTGATCAGATACAATGTGAGAGGAAGACTACCGAACATATTCCGGTCAACATGGTCCATCCCAGGCAAAAAGTGCCTATCAGTAGTAAAAAAAGACTCAAACCCATCTTTCAAGGACCGGATCAGTTCATTGTCTTTCGCTACTTCCGCATATTTCAATGCTCCGTTCCAAGTAAAAGTTTCCGGATAACTGAGAGTTTTCCCATTATGTTTCCCCTTTGCAAAAAGTTTTCCCAACCGTTTCCCTATCTCCTTAGGAGTACTCCCTTCCGGAAAATCAGTCAGTAAGGGAGTATCAATTGTCCGCTTGGTCTGTAACATCCATTCCTGAATTTCGATTCCTTTTCCGCCTTGATTCCGATGAATGGTCAGTTTATAATACTGATACGCCTCCTTATGTCTCAACTCCAAAAACTTTTTCTCCCTTTTTTCAAACTCCTGCCGAATTCTATTATCTAGTTCGGCCCACTTCACATTGTCATTCGATCCGTAAAGAGACCACGCACCAGGTGCATTTCCTTCTTTATCTCCGGTTGCCATAACCGAATAATAACGCGCTACAACCGGTTCTTTTCCCTTCCAGATGATAGAGACAGAATTATTAGGAGTATAGAAAGAAGTTGTCCAGTCTCCATCAACCAAACTACTAATATCTTTTCCCTCAGGAGAGTCATCATACTCAGGAGAGATAGTACCCTCTGTCGGCATATTATAATTATCTGCCTTCAACTGATACACATAGGTGTATTTTTCCTTTTCGTCATTTTCCGTACCTTCCTGAACCGGTGGCACAGGGTCTTCATTTTCACTGGAACAGCTATAAAGCATACCACCCGATGTCATTATCAGGAATATGCAACACAGTGCCTTCGCTATATCATGTATCCAACCATCATTTTTCATTTTATACATCTTATTCTTCATTATTTTCCTTCTAGTTCCAGTACAGCTAAACGAGCCAGCATCTCGACAAAAGCTCCTTCGTGCAGGACTTGCCAAGAAGAATTCGTTTTACCGATAAAATAATTATTACTCAGCAGATTAGTTGTTTGATTCCGGCATTCTGACATCCAAGCCTGCAACATGCTCTTCTCGAACGCAGTGACATAATCCCTTCTTCCATCAATCTTATACAGTTCAAGGAAACCACGAAACAATACAGAATAAAACCAGACATGATCTCCATTTATACGATAGAACTTTTCTCCCAGTTCTTTTGAGTCATACAAGGTAAACCACTTACTGTAGGCTGAACGGGCAATCTGCTGCGCTTCATTCAGATATTGTTGTTCTCCTGTTATATTGTACAATAAACAAGCAGCCTGCATTGGCTGACCGGAATTGTAACTGTACTTACTTTTACCTATAGTCATCGAAGGAGTAATATTATCATAGAAAAGGCGATCACTCGGATCTTGCATGTATTGTATCAACCATGCATAAAATTCTTTAGCTTTATCCAGATACTTCTGCTCTTTGGTTATCTGATATAATTTACATCCCAATACTGCAGCCGGTGCGGTAGAACATGTATGTTTATTACTGTATGCCGGTATTTCCCTCCAAAGAATACCGCCACCACATGAACTGGTGTTTCCCACCATCAAATAATCCCAAACCATTTTCGCCTTCTCCAAGAAACGATTTTCCTTTGTCTGTTCATACAGTTCCGCCATATCCAGTCCTATCCAGACATTATCGTCATAATACCTTTCATTTCCGTTTTGCGGATAAACTGCGTAAGCGCTGCGCTTGTTATCAGTTGTGATAAAACGATTGATACTGTTAAACATACGGTCAGTCAAATCTGCATACTTTTTTTCATAAGCAGATACCCCGATTGAAGCTCCACGCAAAGCTACATAGCCAGAAAGCCCTGCTCCTTGATCCCAGACTACGGCATCTCCATCCCAATAAGGTCCGGTAGCAAGCGGATATCTTGTATTCCAACAGTCACGTGCAGACTTTCCGAAACAAAGATTCATTAACGAAGTCATCAGGATGTCAGCTCTTTCCAGGAAACGGGTTCTCACTACCTCTTCTTCACGAAGCGGCGTAGCAGTGACCGTCAATTCCTCCGAGCGTTTCCCATAATTATCGACAGCGACGGCAGTCACAATATATGTTCCCGGTTCAGAGACAACTATTAACAGTGAACCAACCTTTTCTGTAGCAATACGTATGTTTTTCTTTGCTGTGTTCTCAGGTTTATCTCCCTCTAACAAATAAGAGATCTCTACAGAAATAGCTCCGACAGGATTAGTCCAGCTTACTTGCAATTCATTCGCTCTCTCCGTTTTCTCCGCCACAAGATTGGTAACCGGAGGTACTGTTTTTGGGCCCTGTCCATCCTGCTTTCCATCATCTATTCCATCCGTGATAGGCGAGTCGCCCCCACCGCATGCACCTAATAATGCAAATAAGAGAAAGAAACAGATTCCTAACAGCATATTAAATCGGATATTTTTCATAATATTCCTAGTTTATAGGGTTACTTTATTCTCACTGGTTCAATCGTTTCTCCTGTGATACTAATTACTCCTTTATCGGAGATATTAAAGTTACTGATATAGGAAGTACGGGGGCCTACACTTGTCTCACTTGCATGAGCATGAAAGATATATTTATAACTTCCATTGGCACAGACAAACGGTGCTCCATGTCCTGTACCGACTAGCCCTACAGACTTAGCAGCCTCTTTGTCTCTCCGGAGAATCGGATTTCCGCTATACTTGGTCCAAGGTCCTTTAGGAGAACTAGCCGTTGCATATCCTACAGCATAGTCTTTACTTTCATAGTGGTTTGCTGAATATATCAGGTAATAAGTATTCCCTTTCTTCAACAACGAAGGACCTTCGGCAATCGTCCCTTGTTTCTTCTCCCAAGGTTCAGTAGCACTTATACACTTAGTCAATGTTTCTTTTTTTATACTGGTCAAGTCGTCATTCATTTCTGCTACCCAAATCACGTTTCCCCCGGTAAATCGTACATAATAGAGATAAGGAGTACCATCATCATCTATAAAAAACGAAGTATCAATTCCTTTTTCATCTGCTACAATAGGCTTCTTTTCCCTCTGTATAAAGGGGCCTTCCGGGCTAGTAGAAGTAGCTACACAAATATGTTCTTCCACCGAATAGAACATATAAAACAAATTCTTTGATTTCACATAATATACTTCCGGAGCCCAATACCATTTAGTTCCCCAGGAATTTTCCGGTGACAAAGCCTTTATATCATTTCGCTTCCATTGCTTCAAATCTTCAGAGATATACACTTCGAATCCGTTAACACGAGTTCCATATGCATAGTATTTACCTTCATGGTATAACACAAAAGGATCGGCAATCGGCAATTTATACTCTGCTATTATATCCGGGTCAATCGCGTCTTTCTCGACTGGAGTAGCTGAAATCGGCACTTTCGCGGAACGCTTACCATAATTATCAACGGCTACAGCAGCAATTTGGTAGGTTCCAAATTCTGGTAATTGGAGTGTATATTTGCTATTTTTCTCACCATATACACGCACATTAGTAGTCAATGGAGTTCCTCCGCCACCTACTTCTAAAGCATAAGAAATCTCTACTAATACTGCATCTGAAGGATTTTTCCATTTCAGTTGCAATTCGTTAGCTTTTAATGTGGCAACAGCAGTAAACTCAGTGATCGGATCCATGCTATCCTCCTGAACATCTCCGCTTTCCGTGTTTTTTCCTTCATCCAATGCTTTTTCATTATCATCATTACATGACACCAAGCATGTCATCCCTATAATAAACAAAATATTGAAGAGTATTCTTTTTCTCATACCTTTCCTTTTAAAAGAAGTAAATAATTAGGTTAAAAAAGGAGAAGACTTAAACAGATGTCAACCTTCTCCCTATAAGTTTTATTAGAATAGAAAAAGGGGGAGAACCTTCCTATCACATAGATAGAATCCCCCCCCAATATTTATAAGAACTAAACAAACTTCAGTTTACCACTGAATCTGCTGATCTTCGTCAGGAATCAAAGTATTCAAATTACGCTGCATTGCCAAAGAACCTTCTACCACGTATTCAAGCTTTGTACCAGGGACAGTTGTATAATCCTTAAAAGAGTAATATAAATAAAGAGTAATATAAATCTTCTTCAGATAAGGCTTTAACTCATCCATCTCTTCATTCATTGTAAAGGTACACGCCTTTTTTTCATCAAGTTCTAATTCAATCTCTGGATTATCAGACCACACTTCTAACAATTTAGAATCTGTACCTTTTTCCGGAAAACGAATAAACACTTTGTACTGTTTGCGATCAAGATAATCTATATCTCTTGTACCTGCATAGATAAAAATTGTCCTATCATCTACCACAAAAGCTCTTTGCGAGGATATAGTGAAAGGATTTTTCACATCAGGCTTAAGAAATATTCGATATTGAGCCGCATCATACGTGCCTGAATAATCATTGAACGGAAGTAAACGCAGCATAGCTCTACGATAATATTTACGCGGGTTTATCTGATAATCATAAGATTGGTCACCCAATATCTGTATGGGTAACACCCACTTATCTGCCTGATCAAGCGTTTCATCCAATTTAAATTCAATCGGCAATGTTGTCAGACATTCACCAGCCGGCATTTCAACAGACTCCGGCATACTATAATACTTACTTGGCAACTGTTGAAAATAAAGTTCTTCACGATGTCCATATTGTTCTATATTTAACCGTTCCAAAGTATCAGGATCCAAAGCAAAATGAATTGTATGAGATTGACTAGTCATAGTAGATCCACTCATAATAACCGGAAGGTCATATTTCACCACTCCACCTGGCTTAAATCGAACATACGTCGTGGTCACTCCCTGATCATTAACATTCGCTTTGAAAGAAGCCATATGTAAATATTGCTCATCTTCCCATTCTTTATTACAGGCTGTGCTACAAACAATTAGCACAATACCCCAAATTATATTATATATATTCCTCATTTTATTTAATATTTAAAAAGGTTATTCCGGATTTGTCCAACCTGGATTCTGGACCAAATTAATATTATGCTTCAATTCAGTATGGTCAATAGGACAGAGCCACATCTTTTCTGCAAAAATAGTAGGCAGCGAAGTACACATTATTGGTGTATGGAACTGCTCCGCCATATCTTTAGTAGCCAGCATATTACAGCCATATATAGGAGTGGTTTCTTCTACAGGTGCATCTAGCCAACGACGTAAATCCCAGTAACGATGTCCTTCAGCAAAAAATTCAATCTGACGTTCCCGTTTTAACATCATCCGGAATTCGTTCGGATCATCATAGGCTGTTTCATGCCCTTGAACATTGTCATAATCCGGTAATCCCGCACGAATACGGATCGGACGAATTCCTTTCTTCATCTCAGTTACATCACGTTTTACAGAATGGACTTTACTACCATCCCAAGATGGAATTTCATATGAACCAGTCAACTCATTTAACGCCTCTGCATAAATCAATAATATTTCAGCGTAACGAATAGCCGGATCTGCTTTATGTTCAATACGTTCAACGTCATACGAATTTTTCTGCGTATAACTAATATCATTAGGATGTACATATTTCTTTATACCGATACCTGTACGAAGCCAATAAGAAGAATTAGCATATCCATTATTTCCACCACGATAATAAAATACTTGTATATTTTTCTCCTCGGCATGATTGTTATCATTTAACGCATTTAACAAATGCCATGTACTTCCATTATAACCTACTGATGCATAAAATCGAGGTTCACGTTGTACATATTGTTTAGAAACCCCTGTTCCCAGTGGTCCCAACTCTGGATAATTGGCCAACTCCTCAGCTTTCACATATCCCTCTGCCCTCGGGCGAGAATCATAACGGCCTTTATATCCATCAAACTCCTTATACATGTCATTCATACCAGGACAATTTGTACCATCGTTCATGTAATAAGCATCACATTGCTTCTGGGTCATACCTTGCGAACCATATCCACCAGCGCCATTACGTGGAAGTTGATGAACAACCATAATATCTACACTTTCACGACTTTGATTCTTGCCTCGAGTAAAGATTAGCTCTTCATTCTGACTTACTATAATACTGCCATCAAACATTTCACGATATGATTGAAAAGGATCAATATTTTTCCAACCATTTGGCCAAGACTGATCAGAAAATTCATCATCATGTGGCGGAACAATTGTTGCCGGATATGCTATATCACCAGCATTGCTATTGAAATAAGCCACATGTATGCCATAAATATTCAAATCCATCACATCCTTAGCAGCAGCTGCTGCTTTTGCCCACTTAGACTCATCGTAGGTTTCTGGAAGCAACCGTTTTCCATCTTTATTTACCAAGGCTGAAGATACTACTTCTGGAGCTTTCCCATTAAATAATGGACTAGCCGCATACAAAAGAATTTTAGCTCGCAAAGCCAAAGCAGCTCCTCTCGTCGGGCGAAGAACTTCCTGTACAGAACGTTGTAATGGCAATTGTCCTGCAGCTTTCAAGAGCTCACCAGTTATGTACTCCACACATTCGTCATATGAATTTCTGGGGTAAGCTAATTCATCATATTCTTTCGTATAATCCACTCCTTCATCTGGTATAATAGGTATTGGACCAAATGCACGGAGCATCAACCAATAGTAGTAAGCTCGCAAAAAATGCGCCTGCCCCTTAAAATCTATGATCTCTTCCTCTGTGAACTCTTTGTTCTTATCTATATTATTTAAAAAAATAGCTACCTGACGAATACCTAAATAAGCATTCTTCCAAATACCACTGCTAGAGTTATTAACTCCGCTTTCACTATAATGCCCACTCTTCCACTTATCGTAGCCACCATCTCCATAATACATGTCATCAGCAAAGTTAAAAGGATAATCTCTCTTACTACAAACATCTTGTAGATAACCATTACTTAAATAAGAGTATCCTCTTGCTAACCACCTATTTGTGTAATCCCGGTTACTGAAAACATCTTCAATAGTCATTCTCTCATCAAATAGATAATCAGAATCTAAGTAATCTGAACATCCTACCAAAGAGGTTAATCCCACAGCGAAGGACAAAATTGTTATTATCTTTTTCATATGTTTTTTTATTTTTACAAATTAACAGATACCCCTAAAGAAAGTGTCTTATTAAGCGGATATGCTTTTCCTGTTGAACTTCCCATTTCTGGATCCCAAAGTTTAAATTTAGAGAAAGTCAGCAAGTTGGTACCCGTAAAGAAGATACGAACTGTATTCATATGGGCTTTACGAACTATACTTTTAGGAAGCGTATAACCAACGTCTAATGTCTTCAAACGAAGATAAGCTCCATTCCTAAGCCAATATGTAGAAGCGCGGTTATTATTATCATTCTTCCCATAAGTCAAACGAGGATATTCTGCATTCGGATCTTCATTTACACCCAAAATCCAACGATTACTTTCCGCCATCTCTTTCAGTACATTTCCCCAACCGTCACCACCGGAGAACATATAAACAGTAGAACCATCTATAAAATAAGTAGATTTACCCACACCTTGGAAATGTACATTTACATCCAAGCCTTTCCATTTAGCAGATACACCGAAACCATATGTAAAGTTCGGTTTTTTCGTTGCACCGATTGCTACTTTATCATTATCATCAATTACACCATCTCCATTAATATCTTTATACTTAATATCACCAGGCATAACATCACCAAATTGTTTCGGCCAGTTACGAATTTCTTCATAATCTTTAAATAAACCTAATGCAACCAACCCCATAGCTTGATTAACCCGATGACCTTCCTGCATCTTATACCAGTATATAGTATTTTCTTCATCACGCTCTAAAATCTCATTTTTACTATAGGTCATATTTCCACGTATAGTTAAATCAACCTTATCTATTTTATGGCGGAATGAAAAGTTGCCATCAAATCCACGTGCTTCTACAATTCCGACATTTGCATAAGGATGAATATCCTTCTCATTAACCTTATTATCTTTATATTCCGTCCACGTGCCTAATGAGGCAACCCAAGGCAAATACTTACGTTCCATATAAATACCTTCTCTACGTTCGTGGAAATAATCAATAGATCCTGACAATTTATCATTAAAAAAAGAAAAGTCTATACCTAAGTCTTGTTTTGTAGCTACTTCCCATGACACATTGGTTGAAGCAACTGAAGTATAACGCATACCACCATAATATCTATCATAGCCAAAATCTGCAAATTGATAGCCCCCAACAGGCTTATTGCCACTTACCACATTTCCTGAGTTATCTCTTTCCCACAGAGTTTCAAGATTATATAAATATGGGAAACGAGTATCTCCTAAATTGTCATTACCGGTTTTACCATACGAATAACGTATTTTAAACATATCCACCCATTTCAAATTATCTTTAACAATAGACTCTTCTGCTACATTCCATGCACCAGAAATAGCAGGAAAGAAACCAAAACGATTATCTTTATGGAAATTTTCCGATCCCGTATATCCAAAGTTAAAATCAACAAAATAACGATATTTCCAATTATAATTAGCACGCCCTGCTAATCCTTGGTTACGCCGTGAAATACCATTTTTGAGATCTGAGCCAATCCCTTGAGTAGCCACCTTAGCAGATTGTGTATACTTTAATACTGCTCCTACATGATGATCTTTAAATCCACGATTATAATGCAATTCCCATTCGAAAAACTCATTGCGTTTTCCATTGGAACCAGAAGTTTGCGTCATTTTCTTCTCTTCTGAAAGTCGAGTAAAAATCAAATCACCATTTACATCACGATAAGGCTCTGCTTTATATAATTCTGGCCACTTCACTCGCTTTATCCAATTGGAGTTCTCCGTATCATATCCGAAACGACCGATAAATTTAAGTCCTTTTGTAATAAAGTCCAACTCCTGTTCTAATGTCACATTTGTTTGAATATTATTCTGCCAACTCTCATTATACCCAGTCATAGTAGCCTGTACCCATGGATTGATATTGTCCTCCTTTCCAGTCCAAGATGCTATTTTACCATCTGAATATGTCACTGGCATCATTATAGAGTTATACCCCATTAATGTTGTCCAAATTGCATCAGTTCCTACACCTGGATCATTCTGTTTACGTAATGAACCGGAAACACCAACTTTCAACAAGGTTGTTTTAGTTATATCAATATCCACATTCATACGATATGTCCATTTGCGAAAATTAGCATTAGTATTATAATTCTTCAGTGACTTATCCGTTTTATACATACCTTGCTGATCCTGGTAACTACCACCTACATAATAGCGAGCTGTTTTACCACCACCAGTCATATTCAATGAAGCACGGGTACTCCATGCACCATCACGCAACATCAAATCCATCCAATCCACATCTGGATATAAGTCCGTATCAAGTCCTAAACGGAACAATTCCAATTCTTCTGGCTGATATAAGGGTTCTTGATTACGAGTAGTTTTCGCCTCATTTGCCATAGAAGCATAAGTATATCCGTCTACAAATTCAGGAAGTTGAGTAAACATACTATAAAAAGATTCAACCTTAGCATTTATGTTAATTTTACCTTCTTTACCACGACGAGTATTAATCAAAATAACACCATTAGCACCTTTACTACCATAAATTGCTGTAGCAGAAGCATCCTTTAATACTGTAAAAGATTCAACATCTTCCACATTAATCTCATTTAAATCACGTTCAAATCCATCAACTAAAACCAATGCTGCATTACTTGCACCAAAAGTAGAAATACTTCGTACCCAGAACTCAGAAACTGCCCCCGGACGACCATTGGATTGCATAGCCTGAATTCCCGGAACAACACCCGCTAATGCATCAGCCATAGAAGTACTAGGGGTCGTTTTCAACTCTGCAATATCTACATTGGTTACAGCACCAGTCACAGCTATTTTCTTCTGCACACCAGTTCCAGTAACCACTACCTCATCAATAAGAGTAGCTTTAGCTTCCTCCATAGCTACATTTACCGTCCGCTGTTCTTTTACCAAGACTTCTACTGGTTCATATCCTATGTAAGTAAAAACTAATTTATTGTAAGGAGGCATTTTAAGCAAATACTTACCATTTATATCGGTTATTGCACCCAAACCGGGCATATTCGCAATAGATACATTGACACCTATCAACGGTTCTTTGTTTGTATCAGTTACGATACCTGTCACTACAATCTCTTTCTGCGCAGAAGCATGAATTGAGAATCCAAGTAACATCATACATATTAATAAAAAATTTCTCATCATAAGTGCGTTTATCATTATTAGTCTTCCATAGCAATTTTTCGGATACGATGATTATTTGAGTCTCCTACCAAAAGGCACTCTCTCTTTTCATCCCACACTATACTAGCAGGATAATTAAAGCGAGCCTCTTTACGTAAATCTCCATCATTAAACCCTTTTGTTCCATCACCATTAGGTCTTCCAGCATATATCTTCACACGACCTGTAGGAGTCAGAGTACGAACGCAATGATTTTGTTTATCTACAAAATAAAAATCATATTCGTCTTTCTGTCCTGCATACTCTTCGTTTTTCACAAAGCATCCTTGTTGCGGTTCATTCATGCGAACATTGCCTCCAACACCATCTGTAATGCCCTTATCATCATATTTTCCACACACCAAATAAGGAGTGGTAAATGTTTTTTCATCAAAATCATAATCCGCACGATAAATTACATGTTTATTTCTCACCATGATATACATGTAATAGCCTTTAGGATGAATAGCAACAAAGAGATCTAAAGAGCCATAAGGCATTTGAATTTCGTCCATTTTATAATCTCCCGTTACAGGATCATATCGTCCAATCCACCCTACGGATTGGCGCTGTGAGACGCTGGAAAGCGGCCTGGCGGAGGAGGGCACCATGTTCTTCGTACTGACCAACTCCCGGGGCTTCAGCCAGCAGGAGACGGAGTGCGCCCACCGGGCGATCGCGGAACATCTGGTGGCGGCGTCGGAGAAGACCAGCGTGCCTTTTCTGCTGGTGAGCCGGGGGGATTCCACCTTGCGGGGCCACTATCCGATGGAAACGGAGACCCTTCGGCAGACGCTGGAGGAGCACTCGTCCGTCCGCTATGACGGTG
>OGNM01000926.1_pt1 | contig 14348 bp, 19 predicted proteins | sample 1573441 | NCBI WGS metagenome assembly OGNM01 (sample SAMEA2581915, study PRJEB24529) | metagenome | biome: Human gut stool | place: China | collected 2011
TTATGTTATACTCATTATAGTTAAGAAAGGAGCTTGAGATTATGAAAAAACATAAATTCTATATTACATGTAAGCATGGAAAAGACATTGAAGTTATACAGCGAGAAGGAGAAATATTAGAATACACAGCACCGAACGGAACAATTTTACAGATTGGAGTTGCAAAGGATGATACTTATGGGAGAAATGGTTAATAAAGAGGACTTAAAATACATAAAAGAAAATCTATCAACAAATGATGCTTACTGTCAGCTCGCAGAGGAAGCAGCAGAACTGGCCCATGCTGCATTAAAAGTAATACGAGCAATCAATAATACAAATCCAACGCCTAAGATATTTCTTGAGGCTATTGATACATTAAATGAAGAAGCTGCCGATGTGTTTAATGCATTGTATGTTGTAATAGATGACTACGAATTTATCAAAGTAAGAGATATTGCAAAAAGAAAAATGAAACGATGGAAAGAAAGGTTAAAATCAAAAGATGTATAAGGGAAAAGGAAAATGACATGTAAAGACTGTATTCATTATGAAGTGTGTGAAAGCTACAAAGAGATAAAAGGAATATGAACTGGCGATTGAGATTGCGAAAGCGGTATTGGGGTGATTATATGAATTTCGATAGAATTGATGAAAATCTAGAAATGATAATAAAGAATATAAATTACACATATTATTGTATAAAAAATTCTAAATTATGTATTGGCGAAATGGAGGCGATAAGTAAAAAATTACAGCGAATTATTGAATTATGTGGAAATTTAAAGGATGGGTTAGATTTAAAATTAATGGATTTATATATTATGGAGGCAATAGAGAACAATGACCGTCGCACAGATACTAAATGATTTAATGAATAATATGAACCTGTTACACATTCGATATGAGTTAGGGGGTTTACAAATGGACACTGTATATTTTACAATTTTAGATGGGAAAATACAAGACCTATATACACTTAAAATTAATTGCGGTTTAAAATTGTATATTTGTCGTGATAAAATTACAATAGGAATAAAAGTGAGGTGAATACAATGGCGATTGATAAAGCACTATTATCTGTAACGAACACTTTGGCTAATTTTAGTATTCCATATAATTTAGTAGATATTTCGTTAGAAAGAGCGGTCATAAGTATTGATACCGCGAAATTAGTAGAATTATTTTATATGGAGCATGATTTTATTATTAATTTACGTTCACTTAGAAATAAAGTAGTGATTGAAATAAAATCTATTGATTAATTATGGATGCTTTAGTGATAGTTGTATTGTTTCTTATTATAGGTGAATTAATTAAAAAGAGGCGGGATTAAACCCGCCCGCTTATTGTTTTGTAAGCTCTATCGATGTGAGCGTTAGGTTGTTAGATGCTGGAGTACCGGCTTCAACACTACTATCAGATCGAATGAGTATGTTAATTCCATTTTGCACAGTATAGCTAATATTTGTATTTGTTAGAGTTAATCTGCACTCAAAATGCTGAATAGCTCCCGATGTTGCAGATATTGAATCACTCAGGTTTGATAAATTAAACGAATATTCTTTTGATGAAGCACTATCATATCTACATTTTTGTAAAAGTTTATTCCCGTTTAACGTAAATACAAACGTAATATATGGGAAACAGTTTTTTAGTCGTTCAACTGTAACTGCCCCGCTCATAATATAGGGGCTCAAATTAGATTTAGAGCCTGCATTTAATGAGCCGTCCCATAGAACATATGGTGTAGGTATAAACACGTTGCTATCTCTAAAATTCATATTTTTAAATCGATATCCATTATTAAATATTGAACCACCTATTGAAAAACATGTTTTTTCTGTGTAATCTGTTATAGATAATAGCGTATCATCTGTAGGATTTATTCCTCCTGTCCATGTAACGTTTGAACTTTCAATGTAATAAATTCCCCTACTGGCTGGAATCTTAGATAAAGCACTACGATTATTTTTACACCAACAGTCATTTAACTTAACTAATGAGCACTGGTAAATGTGGTAAAAATCTGTCGAGTCTGTGTAATTATTTCTAGTTACGACGCAATCATTTAAATGTATATTACTACATCTACTTAGCATTATTGCCTCAAATTCAGAGTCATTGCCTTGTATATCTAGATTATTAACATTATATGCTCTTAATATAGTGTACGTGCCCTTAGTAAATATTATGCGAATTGGTTTCATAGTATAGGTTTCGCACAATTTAATCATAATTGCTTCGTTTGGTTCATTAAATGGGGCATCTTCTGAACCGTCTGGGTTAAATATAAAATTATTAGAATTTACATATAATGTTGAATAATATGTGGCGGCTTGATATAAAGGTTGGGGCATACTTACCGATTGGTTGATATTTGTTTTAAATATCTGTACTATCTCATTTCTCGGGACGGCCTCCAAATGCTGCCATGTTAAAATATAAATATCACCATTAGAGAGAACAGAGCAACTTTCACTTTCGCCCCATGCATACATTCTTTGCCCATAATAAGGCAAATTATATAAAGATATAAATTCACCAGTTGTCCCGTCATTAACTTTTAGCATTTCAGGAGTGGAATGCACTTGATAAAGTTTACCGTTGTATACGCAACCAGACTGTCCATTATATTCACCTTTTGTTATTTGGGGGCTATCGGTTATGGGCGTGGTAGATTTTATAGCTCCGCTTTCTGGGTCTATTTCAAATAAATAAGAATTAGTACCCGCATACATTTTATTTGTTGCGTTGTCATATGATACGTATCCTAGTCCTGAAATAAGATTAGAATTTATAGTGATACTTCCCTTAACTGTAAATGTATCATAGTTTACTGTAATAATTGTTTTACTCGGACTATTAACACCTTTAGAAGTCCACATAAAACATTGGGCAAGATATACAGTATTGTTATTAGGATTATACCCTATACCGTTAGCATGGCCTCCATTGGGGATAACTTGTTCCCTAATTAAATTACCATTTGATAAGTTATACTCTCTTAGCATAACATCATTTGATAATTTAAAGCTAGCAGTATTAAAAGGAATGCATGCAATAATTATTCTGTTTGTACTTTCTATTACAACACTGCCTTGAGTTTGAATATAATTGACAGTTTCCCCATTATCATCAGTGCTATTAAGATTTTTTAGAAGCCAGCGCCCCACTCTTTTAGTTGCTAATTCTTGGCCCGCTCCTGTATTTATTTCAGGTTCAGGGTTAGGCAATTCGTTGCCTTCAACTAAAATTTTATACGGGGTATTATTTTTGTCCTGAGCCTCTATATAATTAAAATTTTCGTTTAATTTTTGGACTGTTCCATACTTTAGAGGATTAGCAGGGTTTAAGAATATATTATTTGCCCTTACCTGATAATCACCCGTTATTGAGCTAGTTTCATTCCCACCAACATTATTAATTTTATTATTTTTTGTTATCTCTTCACGACTGCCACTAATTTCATCATATAAATTATTAGTAATATTGAAGGATTGTGTTGTACCCATAATATTAAAATTATTTGAGGGCAGCGTATTTTGTAATGCAGTGCTAGCGTTTAATATAGTGCCTGTACCTGTGTTTCCTACACCTGTACATACTATACCGTAATTTGTAGTAATATTTGAAAAAATCCCATAAATTGTATTATTAGTATCAATATTAATAAGAGTGTTAGCACTGCCTGTGTCCATAGTAAATAATATGTTTGTAATACTACAAGGCGATTTACCATTTATAAAAATAGCATCATTAAAATTATTACAAACTATGTCACTAAATTGGGAATGTGAATTATCTGCTTTAGTAAAGTTTCCTAATGTATTTGCGTTTGACAATAACACATTTGAAATAAGTGCATTATTCACAGTACAATTAAAAAGTGGCTCATGCAAGGTTTGAACAGTTCTATTTCCGTTAAATCCCATATTAGCTATAGTGCAATTCGAAATATTTCCGGTGAACATTGATGCGTTTGTACCACCAATTAAAACAAGACTAGTTTTATACCTATCATATCCCATTAATGTAACATTATTCGGGAGGGTTAGCGACTTTACCATATAATTACCTGCCGGGAAAAAGAGTATTCCGTTATTATTTCCGGCATAATTTATTAAATTTTGCAATACTTCTGTGTCGTCTGTTAAGCTATCACCTTTGGCGGCTGTCATATTCTCAGGCGGGTTTTTTACATTAATAAAAACAAGTTCGGCAAATACATCCCGTACAATGTTTTCTAATCCTTTTGTTTCAACAAATTCTCTTACAGCTTCTTCCACAATTTCAGGGAGATTATTTATATTAGTAATACATTGATTAACAGCATTTGTTAACTTACATATCTGCTCCTCATATGAAAGGCTATCATCATATACAAGGGGTAGAACATGATAGCACCACCCTTTTACATATTCAACCGGTTTAAAAGTATTCATAGTTGCCTCCTTTACCAAAGTGTAAAAAATAACGGTTCAAGCTCATCAATTAGAAGTTTATCAACATTTATAAGTGTACTTCTAAATTCATTAATTAATGAAGCAAAAGAGCTGTCTCCCTGTTTTCCTTTGACGTGTTCTATATATTTTTCTAAATTATCAATAGAATTTAGTCCTATTGTTTGTGAACTATTATCCCCCACGCTTGTTGATATAGTGTCTCTATTTTCAACATTTTGGTTATTGGTAGTTATATTATCTGTTATATTAACGTCGTTTTCGTTACTACCCCCATTTGTTATTTTTCGGGCATTAGTTAAATAACGATTACTTTCTAAATTAGTGATACTACCCTGAGGTGTGTCACTATATAAATCTGTAGAATTAGTACCTAGTGTATTTACGCCATTTTCATTGCGTTTTTGGTTACTATTTCCATTAGTGGTATTTGTTATTTTACCCCCATTTGTTTCAGTGTTTTTTAAATTTTCAGTCGTAGAGCTATCACTATTTTGTTTTCCTTTATATTCAAGAACATGTTCAGTGATTATATCCACATTATAAAGAGGGTTAAACTCATATAAAGCACTTTTATATAGCTCGTTATAATACGGCATTAATTCATTTAAAAGTGTATCTAAATTTAATTGAAACAATCCAAAAGTTTCGAACCCTATTTCCCTAGTATAAAAATGTTTTAATATTTTTATCTCTAAAGGCGTGCGGTATGTTTCATCAAATATAGGAAAGTCAAAATTAAAAATAATTGGTGCCGCTTGTTTCACAATATCATTTACAGAATTATATCCTAATGATGATGAAAGGCCTATTTTACTTTCACAGATAAATCTTATCTCAGACGTATACTTGCTCATCTTCAATAACCTCCGTGTCATTTTGATATGAATTTGAAGAACGCATTGTGACAGATATATCTAAATCAAACATTCTATTTATTTGTTCAGCCGCCTGTTGTCTTGCGCTTAAGCCTACATATCTTTGGGCAACCACATCACCCATTGAAGATTGCACTTCATCACTGATTACGCGTTCTTGTTTATCTACTGTTAGATTATCTATTCCGCAATATGTTAAAGCTTCGTTCCAATATCTTTTTTTCAATTCATACAAATCTAATGCATTGAATTTTGCCTCTGTATTTAAAGCCTTAATTTCATTAAAATCACTAAATGCTTTATCGCCAAAAATAAACGGTTCGTTCCCGTCATATTTCATATAAAAGTTTTTTAAAGAAAGTCTTTGTTTTTCATTACATAATAATAGAATAGGTGTTTTTTGTGCATTAGTATTAATGTCGATTGTCCTATCTATTAAATATAGTTTATCACAAAAATAATGGATATCCGCAATACTAGGGGTATGTGAAAAGTTATTAAAGATAATGACACTATCATCATAATTTAGGTTTTTGTTATACCCTGTAGTTGCATATGCGCGCCGTTTAGTAGGCAAATTATATACATTTAACTGGCCGGAAATAGCAACATTTAAGCAGAGATAATTTAAAACTTCATCTTTAAAAAATACACACATTCCTTTATCAAATAGACATAATTCTAAAAACCTTTCATCCACACTATCCGGTAAATTATGCCATTTATAACGGCTAATCGCCAAATCTCTTAATCGATAAAAATAATAATCGTATGTTCTATTATTTCTTATTGCGCTGTCCCACCTATCATATTTTCTTTTCATATTATCCTCCTTTAAGGTTGGTTATTTAAAGAATAATTCCCAACATTATTTCCATTTTTCCAATAAGTTACCCCATTATTATGTATAGACTTAATATGCGCCATTGCATCAACCGGAATAGAACCGGTAATTGAACAATCTCTTGTTTTTACATAATTCCATTGAGGTCTTGAGTGTGTGTTCGGGACTTTTACGCGGTCTGTTTGGTAACCATATTTATCGAAATAATCATCTAATATTCTAGCATATTCAACCGTAATTTGCATACGCTTAAAATAAAAATCTTTTAAATTTAGGGCAACATCTACATCTGAACCGCTAGAGCTTCCCCGTCCTTGGTTAGGCGCGTTATATGCCTCTAATTCATTTGCGATAGATGAGCCTAAACCGAGAGCTCCACCAATAACCGCAGTAGGATTTTCACTTAATAGGCCTAATGCAATACTCCCAACACTTCCAATATACCCTACAAATGACGAAGCACCGTTTTGTGCTAACCATGCCCTATAATAGTCTAAAGTATAGGGGACTTGAGGAAACGCTTTCATCGAAATTTTTTCTACAATATTTTTATCAAATCCGTTGTAATTTAAGGGTATAGCAGCAATTTCAGCATTACAGTTAATAATCCCGTCAATATCAAATGTGCAATTATTATAATCTTCAAACCATTCATATCTGTAGGTTGCACTCCTGCCGTCTACGGTTACACCTATAAAATTATATGGATAGCATAAAAGTTTTTTATTTCGAGGTGTATAATTACCCCCAATATTATTTTGCCCACTTAAAATAAAGCCCTTTTCTCTAACATTTTCGTCAGGTAACTTTGCAAATTCTGTTGGCATTAAAAATATTGAAATAATACTGTCAGTTTTCAATCCTTCTATTAATTTTAGGGCGTTCTTAACATCAGCACTAGAATTGAGAGGTGCAGAAAAATATTTAATTGGGGAAAATAACCCTGTAATAATTGGATTCGTAATTTCAGATATTTCACTAGCATAAGCAATAATTAAAGACCAACTATTAAACCATGACGTTCTTACACTATCATAGCAAATAACCGGGCCAAAATCGATATTTTCAAGAACAAGGTTTTCCCCTCTTACGTCTGTAACACTATGTTCCCGCTCCACAAAACATTCTTTTAAAGTGAAATCAAAAAACCATGTCTGAATATCGTCTATTTCGAAAGTAATCCGGGAAGTGTCATTGTTTACATATGTAACGGAGGTAATAAAAGCATAAAACCATTTATTTCCAAAAGCACTATTTTGATACATTATATAGTTACAATCATAAAGTTTTTCGGAATTAATTCCAACCATTATAGCCTCATCATTCCGCTGGTATGTATAATCATTTAAGCTAAACTTTGTTTTAGAATTGAAAAACGAAAGTTGCGCACTTAAACTTGAAAAATATATTGTATCGTTGTATGTATTATCTAATGGTACATCATGCAACACTCTTATAGTTGTGTTTGGTTCAATAACCATTTTATTACCTCCTAGACATTTTATACAGTAGGTGCAACAGTTGTAATTTTAGCAGTTCCACTCTTTTTAGGGTCATAAACAGATGTTGCCGTTATGGTTACTGCCCCCGGTGTTCCCCCTGTAGAAACACTTACATATCCGTTAGCATCAACGGTTGTAGATGCTACGTTGCTTTTCCATGTTACGCCTTTAGGTGGGAAATTCGTACCAGTTACAGTAGCGGATAGCTGGATACCCTGTCCCTGCGTTACAGTTGCCGCAGAGGGCGAAACAGTTACAGCCGTTACCGTCGGGTCAGCATCTACAAACAATACAGCATTTGCAAAAGGTGATACAGAGAATGTTTTCCATACCTGGTACCAATACTGCCAATATAACCCTTCACCGTTATAATCTTCTGTAAACTTATAGAAATTATCAAATATCATAAAGAAATTCCTATCTACGATTACGGCCGGCACTTTAGACAATGCAGTTTTTTCATCCTCAGTAAGTGGGGTATATGTGGTGTATGGGTCGTCGGCAAATAACTTTTGTAGCCTATTATCGTCTAAAGTTGAAAATCCGTCAATAAGAATTCTATGACCCATAAATTCAGCCTTATCCATATTAAAAGAAGTTGCAAGCACTTCTACACCCATACGTGCCTCGAATTTAGCATCTATTATAACAAACTGGTCGTCCTTTAAAGTGTTCGTATAAACACCTGCCATATTATTGTCAGTTCCTAAAAACTCTAGCATATTAGAAACGCCTTTAATTGTGGATACAACGCCCTGTATATTTGTAGCACTATCGTCTGGTAGAGTATAAGGCTTAAAATATCCATTTGAAATTGACCTTGCAAGCAAATATTTCATAGTCTGGTACTCATCATAATTAGCAGCGGTGTACATACTATCGACTATCTTTGCGATTAGGTCTGTAATTCCTTCCCATGATAAAAATGCCTGTCTTAACTGGTCGTCACTTATTGTGTCTTTATAGAATTTCTGATAGTTAAGTGTATGGAACGCACTTCTAACATCAGGAATTTCCCGTTTCATAAAATTAGTTTCAGCTACAGATGGGTCAAACTGATGAGGCGTTGCAATATTTACAAAAATTTCCTCTATGCTTTCACCATATTCCACAAGGCCCTTTTTAAATATCTCCCACGGGTTATAATATGTTTTTGATGTTATAATAACCCTTGCAATGCGATTATAAAGCGCTGTTAAAAATTCATTTGTTAACGCTGTATAATTCATTACGATATTGCCAATCTCTTTAATAGAAGCAATATCTTCGCTGTTTGCTCTAGGAACCATACTTCTGTATGTCTCTGTAGCACTGTCATGAATAGCGTTTAATATCTGTGCAGAGTTTGCGGTTAAATTAGTTTTTGTTGGTGCTTTCGGCATTTATACACCCTCCTTTTCATCGAATAATTCATCAAATGTTACAAATTCCTCTTCAGATTTTGTATCTTTTTCATGCCCCTCTACTACTTCGTCCGGAGTAGTAAAAAATCTACTTGTGTATTTAGTGCGCCAATAATCGTCCAAATCATTATATTTTGTCTCCCAATCTTCACTAATTTGTCTTATGCGTTCCTCATAAGTTGAAGTGTTGTCGGTAGTCGAAATACTATCCTGTATATCTTCATACACACTTAATACATCATCATCATTTCTATCGCCTAAAATTTCTTTTAGCTTTAAAATAATGTCCTCACTTTTCTTTACCAATTAAATATACCTCCTTTTCAAATAAAAATAAAATGGCATTTTATGCAACTGCCCGGGTGGGTCAGGCGGGTCAACCCCACTCAAATATTTATACCATTCTTGAGCTTGAGTACCTCTAAACGGTTGGTTTAAATCAGTAGGCCGCTCATAATTATATAAAAAAGTCATCCCTAAAGTATAGGGGTCAGCCTCACTCGTTTTAAATTCTTCAAAACTCATTGGATAAGTTGATGTTGATATCCACTGTTCATGCTCTGCAACTTCCCATTCTATCCGCATTAAGTTACTATCCATTTGGGTATAATCCAACCCTCGTTCATTCGCCCAATCCAGATATTTAGATGCAGGGGTCCATTGCGTAAGACCAAATCCTCCATTTAAATTGCCCTCGTTTAAATCTTCCCATATCCCCGGATTAATTCCGCTTTCTGTTTGCATATTTCCAAACATCCCGGAGATAGCATTTAAACTCCACCCGTTTGCATTAAACCAGCCATAACAGTAAGTAGCATTCATTTCCATTTGTTGCCTTGTAAGATAAAAATTTCCGCCTACCCAATCAGCCATATTTTACCAACCATTTAAATGTTTTTCTTTCATAAGTGACGGGAAATCTATATACGCAACATCTAAATCCACATTTCCATTAATACCGGAAATTTTACCTGTTGAAGATTTTTGCCATAAATTAACATCTCTATTAGGCTCTGTATTATATCTAGCATACCATAAGTCGAACCTATCAAATATCTCTGAGGGGTATTTATTTTTTATATAATCTTCATTTGTATATATTCCTGCATAAAATCCGTTTTTCTCTAAATGCCCACAAAAACTTGTAGCAATAGATTTTAGTAATGTTTTAGTTACATTCACACCATTTTTTTTAGCATAGTCAACACTATCATATTCAAAATCAAAATACAGTGGATATTCTGGTTTATGATAGCCTACTACTCGCAATAAATAATCTGCTTCACGTTCCGCCATATCCTTGTTATATGCATAGGAGAACCAATAAAGCCCGTAAGGGATTTTATATTTTTCACATTGCTCTATATTGTAATTAGCATATTCATCTACATTTCCCTTTCCGTACCCTGCGCGAATAATAGCAAAATCTATAGACTTTTTTGCTTTACTCCAATTTATTTTCCCTTGCCACTTTGAAACATCAATACCGTTATACATCGATATCCTCACCCAATCTTTCAGCTAATTTAATTAATACCTCTGTATTTTCATTAATCGTTTCTGTTATTCTCTGCATATCCTCAGAATGCTGTTTATTTACTTTGTACATGAACCAAAATAGAACACCACAACACACAATCGGAAATCCTACAGATGAAATAAGTGTTATTATGTCGTTGACTGTCAACTTAATAGCCCTCCTTTATTATTATATAATAATCATAGCATTATTTAATGATTTTGTCAATATAAAAGTTATTGACATTCAGTTTGAAAAATTATATAATTTTTATAAAGAAATTAGGTGAAAAAATGAAAAATATAAAGTTATATAAAATAACGATTTTTTATAAAGAACATGATGAAATTAAAGAAAAAGTAATCTATTCTTTTAATCCCCCAAAAGTAAAGGATATAAGACGGCACTCGGGGTATATGGGGTATGAATATTTAAGATATACCTTAGCATTAACAGATGACGACCTATCAAATTTAATGAGAATAAAGGAGAATAATAATGTACAATAATTTTACTTTTTGTGGTAGATTAACAAAAGCACCAGAAATAAGAAAAACAAATACGAATAAAGATATTTTACTTTTTAGTGTTGCCGTTCAAAATAATTATAATGATAGCGACGGTACAAGGTCAGCAGAATTTTTTGATTGCATTTCATCTAGACAAGGGTTGCTTAATTACTCTAAATACTTAACTAAAGGCGACTACATTCTAGTAAGTGGAGAATTGCATACCTATACAAAAAATAATGTGACACGAATAAGTGTAAGAGCGGACACCATTGATTTACTACATAAAGCTTCTAATAACACGCAAAAAGAAAGCAATAAGCCTAACGATGAAGCACAGTTTTCACTCCCATTTTAATTAAGATAAGAGGGAGGTAATACCTCCCCTTTTTATTCTAGGAGGTATTTATTATGGCTAATATTAAATGGCGTGAAAAGGATATTGCTAATTTAAAAAAGCAAATTAATAGATATAATCGTAAACGCCAGCGAATTGCTAAAAAGAACCCTGAATTTAAAGAATTTTTACCGCCTGCGCTTAACACAAAAATAGAAAGAAAAAATATTACTACGAGACGAGAATATAATTTATTAATGAATAGAATTAATAGATTTTTAAATAAAAAAGATTTAAAATATGTAACAACTAGTGGCGGTGTAAAGACTACTGATTATGAATTACGCGAACTTTCAATCCTTAATAGACGTGCAAATTTAATCACGCGTAAAGAAAGAAGTAAATATAATATTTCGCCTGAAACTGGTACTATGGGGACTATACAAGAAAATAACTTAATTGAACGCGAATTTCATCCAGAATATTTTACACAAAAGGGATTTAATAAATTACGCAGAGCTATCATTAAAAGGAGTAGGACCAATTATTATAGCGATAGAAACGAGCAATTTAAAAAAAATTATTTAAATGCAATGCGAAATAAATTGCGTGGTGGAGATAACTATAAAGAAACTTATAACAGAATAAAAAATATGCCTGCTGATGAATTAGTAAAATTTTATTATGAAAATCCCTCAATGGATATACACTATATTTATAGTTTAGTCGAAAGAGATGAGAAAATTAATACAATCAATGCCCAATTAGATAGAGCTAGTCTATGACTTATTATTCGTGTGATTTTGAAACAACAACAAATAAATCTGACTGCCGAGTTTGGGCTTTTGGTGCATGTAATATATATAATCTAAACGATTTTTATTATGGGTTATCTATTGAGGATTTTATCGAGTGGTGTAAGTTATTACCAGATAATACTACAAAACTTTATTTCCATAATTTAAAATTTGATGGGGAATTCATAATCTCATGGCTACTACGTAACGGCTATAAATGTATAAAAAATACTAACGAATTAGACGGTAAAAGTTTTAGTGTGCTAGTTAATGATAAAGGGCAATTTTATAGTCTTAACATTAATTTTAAAGGACGAAACAAACATAAAAAGGGTGTGCGAATTTATGACAGTTTAAAGGTATTGCCTTTTAAAGTGGAAGAAATAGCTTACGCATTTAATCTACCCATGATTAAGGGAGAAATTGATTACAATAAAGTAAGACCTATAGGGTATAAACTTGATAAAAATGAATTAAGTTATTTATATAGAGACTGCGCAATCGTTGCACAGGGATTAAAATATTTATTTGATAATGGATTAACTAAAATAACAACAGGTAGTAATGCTCTATACGAATATAAACAAATTATAGGGCCTAAAAATTTTAAATATTGGTTTCCTATTCCTTATTATGATAAAGAAATTAGAGAGGCTTATCGTGGAGGATACACCTATTTAAACCCGAAATTTAAAAATAAAGAGTTAGGGAAAGGAATTGTATTAGATGTAAACAGTCTCTACCCTGCAATGATGATGCAACTGCTCCCATATGGAGAAGGAATTTTTTTTAAAGGAAAATATGATAACGACAAAGATTATCCCCTTTATGTACAAATGGTAGAGGCTCAATTTGAATTAAAAGAAAATTACCTCCCTACTTTACAAAGTAAGACTTCAATATATGGAAATCTGGAATATTTAGAAAATAGTGGGGATGATATAATCACATTATGTCTAACAAACATAGATTTAGACCTTTTTTACAGACATTATAATATCACCTATATAAATTTTATTAGTGGGTGGAAATTTAGGGGGAGTACAGAATTGTTCAAAGATTATATTAATAAATGGTATAAAATAAAAAGTGAAAGTACAATAAATAATAATAAACCTATGCGTACAATTTCTAAATTAATGCTAAATTCCTTATATGGGAAATTTGGACTAAATCCTCATATCCAGACTAAGGAGCCCTATCTTGATGATGAAGGTGTTGTTAAATATCGCCCATATCCTGAGGAATTTAGAAATCCTATCTATATTCCTATTGCTGTTTTTATAACATCTTATGCTAGGCATAAAACAATTTCATCCGCCCAGCTAAATTATGAGCGTTTTATATATAGCGATACTGACAGTTTACATTTAATCGGGGATGAATTACCTAATAATCTTGATATTGATAATGTAAAAATCGGTGCATGGAAGCATGAAAGCAGTTTTAAAAGGGCTAAGTTTCTGCGCGCTAAGTGTTATATTGAGGATGAAGAAAATCAACTAAAAATAACTTGTGCAGGCCTTCCAAAAAATTGTTATAAAAATGTTAGTTGGGAAAATTTTTCACCTTCTGCTAAATATAGCGGAAAATTAATTCCTAAAAGGGTAAAAAACGGGGTAATATTAGAAGAAACATTATTTACAATAAAAGAATAATATGGTACAATATATTTAAAGGTTATTATCTAAATGTACCAATCATCATGTAGAAACCACGGTTTAAATACTGCTACATATGAGTGTGTGGGTTGGTTGCCTATTGGTGCATATTTAATAACCTTTCTCTATAAGATAAGGAGAGAAACAAGATTGTATTGGAATATAAATGAAATATTAAGCTATCAAAGAAATTTTAATTTTATAAATGGCCCTCGCTCAATAGGAAAAACATATACTTCTTTAAAATATAGTATCTATAATAGTATAAAACATAATGAAGAATTTGTATATATTGTTAGAACACAAGATGAAAAAAAGAATTATATTTGCTACCGGAAATGAAAATAAAATGAAAGAGATCCGAATGATCCTTGCAGATCTGGGACTGGAAATTCTTTCGATGAAAGAGGCCGGTGTATTTGAAGAAATCGAAGAAGATGGAATGTCGTTTGAAGA
>OGNM01000944.1_pt1 | contig 14150 bp, 9 predicted proteins | sample 1573441 | NCBI WGS metagenome assembly OGNM01 (sample SAMEA2581915, study PRJEB24529) | metagenome | biome: Human gut stool | place: China | collected 2011
GGCAGTGAAGAAGTAAGCGGCGGCAAAAAGGTGCTGACGGCAGCGGCTCTGACCTATGTGGCAGGAGCGGCCTCCTCCGCATTACAGCTGCTCAGACTGATCCTGCTGTACGGCGGCAATCGCAGAAGGAGAGACTAATCTTGAGTGATCATGCAACGACCGATACAAGAGAGATTATAGTGGAGATCCTGCTCAGTCTGGAAAAGGGGCAGGATTTTTCCCATAAATTGATGAAAGCGGTTCTGGATAAATACGATTATCTGGATCCCAGAGAGAAAGCGTTTATCAAAAGAGTCACGGAAGGTACGATAGAGAGACAGCTGGAGCTGGACTATTATCTGGATCGGTTTTCTTCTGTTCCGGTCCGGAAGATGAAGCCTCTGATCCGCTGTCTTCTTCGCATGAGTACTTATCAGATCCTGTATATGGACGCAGTTCCCGACAGTGCGGTGTGCAATGAGGCCTGCAAGCTGGCGGCCAAAAGAGGCTTCCGTACCCTGAAAGGCTTCGTCAATGCGGTGCTGCGTAATATTTCCCGCAGCAAGGAACAGATGCCGTTGCCGGATCCCAAGGATACGGTGAAATATCTGAGCATAAAATATTCCATGCCGGAATGGATCGTGAATCTGTGGCTGCCTGCATATGGCAGAGAAGGAACGGAAACACTTTTAAAAGGACTCCTTTCCATTCATCCGGTATCCCTGCGGTTCTCCACGGAACTGACCGAATCGGAGAGAGAGTCACTGGCGGAGAAAATTGAGAAAACCGGTGTACGTCTGCAACAAAGCAGGGAACTTCCTTATGTGTATCTGGCACAGAATCTGGAAAATGTAAGTGAACTTCCGGGCTTTGCGGAAGGCAAATTTACCGTGCAGGATGCCAGCTCAGCACTTGCAGTGGAAGCGGCAGGTATATGCCCAGGTAATACGGTCATGGATCTGTGTGCGGCTCCGGGTGGCAAGACGATCCTGGCGGCGGAATTTGCAGGGGAAGCAGGCCACGTCGTGTCCCGTGATATATCGGAATACAAGACGGACCTGATCCGGGAGAATCTGGAGCGCATGAACCGTAGGAATGTGGAGGTTCAGGTGTATGATGCCACGGTGCATGATCCGGAGAAGGAAAAATATGCGGACGTGGTGCTGATGGATGTCCCCTGCTCTGGTCTTGGTGTTATGGGAAAAAAGAGAGATATCAAATATCATGCCACACCGGAAAGCCTGCAATCCATCACAGAACTGCAAAGGCAGATCGTGGCAGCCGGATGGCAGTATGTGAAGCCGCACGGTGTACTGCTCTACAGTACCTGCACGATCCACCGCGGGGAAAATCAGGAGATGGCAGTCTGGATCACAGAGAATTTCCCGTTTGTACTGGAAGAAGAGAGACAGCTTCTGCCGGGAACGGATGAGACCGACGGATTCTATTATGCAAGACTGCGCAGAAAAGCGTGAGAGATAAGAAGTAAGAGAACGAAAAATGGATACGAAAAAAGATATCAAATCCCTGAATCTGGAAGAATTGAAGACAGAGATGGAGAGCATGGGAGAGAAGGCTTTCCGGGCAAAGCAGATGTATGAATGGATGCATGTGAAGCTGGTCAGGAGCTTTGATGAAATGACCAACCTCTCCGCAAAATTCAGGGAGCAATGTAAGGAAAAATATGAATACACTTGTGTAAACCCTGTCAGAATACAGGAGTCCAAGATCGACGGAACGAAAAAATTCCTGTTTGAATTATCTGATGGCAATGTGGTGGAAAGTGTCTGGATGCAGTATAAGCACGGCAACAGTGTGTGCATTTCTTCACAGGTGGGATGCCGTATGGGCTGTAAATTCTGTGCGTCCACGCTGGACGGACTGGAACGGAATCTGACTCCTTCCGAGATGCTGGATCAGATTTACGCCATCACAAGACTGACGGGGGAACGGGTCTCCAATGTGGTAGTCATGGGCACTGGGGAACCGATGGATAATTATGACAATATTTTGAAATTTCTGCATCTTCTGACAGATGAGAACGGTCTGAACATCAGCCAGAGAAATGTCACGGTGTCCACCTGTGGAATCGTGCCCAGAATGCGGCAGCTGGCGGATGAAAAGCTGCAGATCACACTGGCATTGTCCTTGCATGCCACCACCGATGAAAAACGAAGAAAACTGATGCCCATTGCCAACCGGTATTCTATCAAAGAGTTGATGGAAGTCTGTCAGTATTATTTCGAACAGACCGGACGAAGGATCACTTTCGAATACAGTCTGGTGGGCGGTGTGAATGATACGGAAGAGGATGCCAGGGAACTGATCGCCCTGGCGAAGCCGTTGTGCTGCCATATCAACCTCATCCCGGTCAACCCCATTAAAGAGCGGGATTATGTGCAGTCGGATACGAAGCACATTCAGGCATTTAAAAATAAACTTGAAAGTAAGATGATACATGTTACAATTAGAAGGGAGATGGGCCGGGATATTGACGGAGCCTGCGGACAGTTAAGACGCCGTCATACGCAGGAGGCGAAGAACCCGGGGGAACTCTCACAGGAGGAAGTTTGACGTGCTTAAGACGTTTTCCATAACCGATATCGGAAGGAAAAGAAAAGTAAATCAGGACTATATCTATACCTCTGAAAAACCGGTGGGAAATCTGCCGAATGTATTTATCGTGGCAGATGGTATGGGTGGTCACAATGCGGGAGACTATGCGTCCAAGGTAACGGTAGAGACCATGCTTGCCGAGATGGAGAATTCTTTTGAGAAGAATCCCACCCTGATCTTCCGCAAAGCCATTGAGGAAGCCAATGATGTGATCCGCAAGAGAGCCAGCGAGGATGAAAAGCTGGAAGGAATGGGGACTACGGTTGTGGTGGCATCCTGCATGGGCAGATTCTTACAGGTGGCCAATGTAGGAGACAGCAGACTCTATGTGGTGGGCAGCAAGATCCGCCAGATCACAAGAGATCATTCGTATGTAGAAGAAATGGTACGGATCGGAGAACTGGATCGTGCCGATGCAAGGAACCATCCGGATAAAAATATTATTACCAGAGCGGTAGGGGCGGAAGACAAAGTGGAGCCGGATTTCTTTACCGTGGAATTACAGGAGGGTGAGATCGTCCTTATGTGCTCGGATGGTCTGACAAATATGCTGGAAGACGAGGAAATCCGCATGATTATCAGCGGAGCCAGAGACCTTGTGGAGAAGGCAGAGAGCCTGGTGGAGGCGGCCAATGCCAACGGCGGCAGAGACAATATCAGTGTGATACTGATCGAGCCGTGCGCGTAAATTACCCAGCTTTTTTGGAAATGGAGAGCAAGTATGATCAAAATAGGAATGATGATCGGCGATCGCTATGAGATCCTGGAAAAAATCGGAACCGGCGGTATGTCAGATGTCTATAAAGCAAAATGTCACAAGCTGAATCGCTATGTGGCGATCAAGGTATTGAAGCAGGAATTCAGCGAAAATGCTAATTTTGTATCCAAATTCCGGATCGAGGCACAGGCGGCAGCAGGACTGATGCACCCCAATATTGTCAATGTCTATGATGTCGGGGAAGAGAACGGAATCTATTATATCGTCATGGAACTGGTAGAGGGTATTACCCTCAAAAAGTACATTGAGAAGAAGGCCAGACTGTCTTACAAGGAAGCGGTAAGTATCGCCATCCAGGTAAGCATGGGTATTGAGGCTGCACATAATAATCATATTATCCATCGGGATATCAAGCCGCAGAATATTATTATCTCCAAGGACGGCAAAGTCAAGGTGACGGACTTCGGTATTGCCAAGGCAGCTACCAGTAATACTATCACTTCTAATGTCATGGGAAGTGTACACTATACTTCTCCAGAGCAGGCCAGAGGGGGGTACAGCGATGAAAAGAGTGATATCTATTCGCTGGGTATCACCATGTTCGAGATGCTGACGGGAAGAGTTCCTTTCAACGGGGAGACTACGGTTGCCATCGCCATCAAGCATATTCAGGAAGAAATGCCGTCTCCGAAGGAGTTTGTACCGGAGATCCCTTCCAGCGTAGCCAGTATTGTACTGAAATGTTGTCAGAAGTCTCCGGACCGCAGATACCAGAATATGGCAGAACTGATCGCGGATCTGAAGCAGTCCCTGATCAACCCGGAGGAAGATTTCGTGGTGAACACCGATCCGGATATGGAAGGTGGTACCCGGATGATCTCCGATGAGGATATGGCGCAGATCAAACGAAAAGTCCCTTATCAGGGAGGACGGGAATACGAAGAACCGGATCATGATGAGACCATGCGTCTGCGTTCCGATACGGAAGCCATGTATGAAAACGAAGAAGATGGCGAAGACGAAGATAATTACGACTACGACCCCAAGATGGAGCGTGTGACCACAATCCTGGCAATTGTAGCCGGTGTGGTGATCTGTATTATCCTGATCGTTCTGGCAGTGAAGATCTTCGGCGGCAAAAATGAAGGAAGCAGTGACTCTGATGCAGGACCGATCATTACGACCGAAGAGACGGATGCCACAGAAGTGGAAAAGGTCTCCATGCCGGATGTAAAGGGCATGAAGGTAGAAGATGCAAAGAGCACCCTGATCAGTCTGGGAATCCTCACAGAGGTGACTTATGAGGAGTCCGACACGGTAGCGGAAGGTATTGTTATCAATACAGATGTCAGCGTGGGAGCACAGATCGATAAGGGCAGCAAGGTAACCCTGAAAGCCAGTGCAGGAACTCAGGGTGTGGAAGTACCCAATGTGGTGAATCTTACTTTTGATGAAGCCAATACACAGCTGGTAAGCAAGGGATTCCTGGTCAACAAGACAGAGAACTATTCCGATACGGTAGAGTCCGGCCGGGTGATTTCCCAGACCCCCTCCGAGGGCAACAAAGCACCAAAGGGCAGTGTGATCACTGTGACAGTAAGTCTGGGTAAGGAAGATACCAAGATCCGTGTGCCGAATCTGATCGGTCTGTCCGAGCAGGACGGCACGGTAGAAGCCATCGAGGCAGGACTGACCGTAGGCAGTGTGACCTATATCTACAGTGACGAAGTGGGAGAAGGCATGATCTGTTACCAGAGCTATTCCCATGGCTCCTATGTGGAGCAGGGAACTTCCATTGATATCAAGGTCAGTCAGGGAGCTCAGAAGGTGACTTACAAGTGTAATGTCAGCATTGCGGCACCGACGACTTCGGAAGCACCCGGCTATGTATCGGGAATGGAAGTCAGCATCAAACTGGTGACGGATGACAATAACGTACTGCTGGATACCAAGACCAGCACTTTCCCGGTAGCTACCAATTTCAACGGTATGACTGCCTCCGGTGGTACGCTCACCATAACGTATCAGGTGACAAGCGAACCGACCACCACAACGAACCCGGATACCGGGGAGCAGGTGACGGTTCCCGGAACGACAGAAGACCGTTCCTTTACCAGAAGAGTTGAGTTCGTAAAGGAATAAGATCAAAGGCGGGAAGCTATGAAGGGCAAGATTATAAAAGGAATCGCCGGGTTCTATTACGTCCACGCAGTGGACGTTGGCCACGCAGTGGACGTTGGCCACGCACCGGGCACGGTGTACGAATGCAAGGCAAAAGGAGTCTTTCGCAAGGATCACAGAAAACCCCTGGTCGGGGATGACGTGGAGATGGATGTCCTGGATGAGGCACAGAAAAAAGGAAATATCAGGGAATTGCTTCCCAGACACAGTGAACTGATCCGTCCGGCGGTAGCTAATGTGGATCAGGCGCTGGTGATCTTTGCCATCACGAAGCCACAGCCGAATTTTAATCTGCTGGATCGTTTCCTGGTCATGATGCAGCAGCAGGACATTCCCTGCATTATCTGTTTTAACAAGCAGGATATTGACGAGGAAGGCAAAAAGGAAGATTATCGTGCCATTTACGAACAGGCGGGATTCCGTACGATCACGGTCAGCGCAGCCAGACAAGAAGGGATAGATACCATTCAGGAGCTGCTTCGCGGCAAGACCACTACGGTGGCGGGTCCCAGCGGTGTCGGTAAATCCTCTCTGGTAAACTGCCTGCAGTCCGGCACAGTGATGGAGACCGGCTCCATCAGTGAGAAGATCGAGCGGGGAAAGCATACTACCAGGCACTCCGAACTGATCTCCATTGCACAGGATACGTATATTCTGGATACCCCGGGATTTAGCTCTCTGGGGTTGTTTCGGTTGGAGAAGGAGCAGCTGGCGGAATTTTATCCGGAGTTTGCCCCTTTTGAAAAATATTGCAGATTCGGAGGCTGCTCCCATATCTCTGAGCCGGTATGCGGTATCAAGGCTGCTGTGGCAGAGGGAGAGATCCCGCAGATACGTTATGAGAACTACTGTCTGCTCTATGATGAACTGAAAAATCAGAGAAAATATTAATTATGAGTGAAGTGCAGAATAATCTAGGGGAAAAATTCAAAGAGACCATTGCGGAAGCAATGAAGACCGGAGATTTTCATGCGTTGAACACGCTGGTGACGGATACGGTCAACGATGCCTTGCGGGAGGCGGATTTCCAGGCAAATCTGTCCAGGGAAGCCACGGAAAAAAAGGTGTGGAATTCCCAGCGCAGCTGGCAGGATAAAAGGCGGGAGGAAGTCAAGACTGAGGCAGAGATCCAGGCAGAACGGCAGCAACGGGAAAAACAGCAGGAGGAGCGCCGCAGGCAGAACGAAGAATGGCACCGGCAGCGCAGAGAGCGGGAAAAGCAGTGGGAAGAACAACGGAAGGCTCAGGCAGAGCAGAACCGTGCACGGAATCAGGCACAGCCGGTGACACCCAGAAAAGCTACTGCGGCAGAAATGACTTCTCTGGTCAAAATGGAAAAGAAGGGAAACGTGTCCGGAACATTGTGCACTGTGTTCGGCGGGATCGGACTGGGGTTCAGCGGACTGGGACTTCTGGTACAGCTGTTACTGGCAGCTTTTCAGGCAGCATCTCTGAGTGCGGCAATCCTTCCGGGAGTATTGTCTCTGGTATTTTTAGAGATGATCTCTTATGGCAACGGACAGCGTAGAAGATTAAAACGTGCGGAGAAATATCTGGAGCTGTGCGGCACCAAAATGTATGGTGTGATCAACGAAATGGCCCGCTATACCGGAAAAAGTGTCCGCTATGTCAGAAGGGATCTTCGTAAGATGTTAAAAGCCGGAATGTTTCCGGACGGACATCTGGATGATAAAGAGACCTGCTTTATGCTCAATAATGTGATCTACCGTCAGTATCTGGAGACGGAGAAAGCCTATCTGGAGCAGAAGAAGATCAGTGAGCAGGAGAAGGAACAGAATACAGCGGGCACCGATACACAGGATACGGATCAGAACCGCAGAGAGCAGGAACTGCACAGTATTGTGGCAGAAGGAATGGAATACATCCGTCATCTGCGGGATCTGAATGACAGGATCGAAGGAGAAGCTATCTCTGAGAAGCTGTACCAGCTGGAAAATCTGTTGAAGGAGATCTTTGACCGAGTGCAGGAGCATCCGGAGCAGATGCACCGGATGCATAAACTGATGGATTATTACCTGCCTACTATGTTGAAACTGGTGGAGCAGTATGCGGAATTTGACGAGATCAGCAGCCCGGGAGAAGATATTCTCGATGCTAAAAAAGAGATCGAAAAGACACTGGATATGATCAATCAGGCATTTGTTACATTGCTGAACAATCTGTTCCGGGATGCAGCCTTTGATGCGTCAGCGGATGCACAGGTATTGCAGACGATGTTGGCCAGGGAAGGGCTGACGGAATCGGATTTTGTAAGAGAAAAAAGTGTATGACAGCAGGAAAGCAATGCTGATGGTAAATAAAAAATCATGAGAGAGTATGGAAAGGCGGGGTTATAAGTATGAATATGGATCTGGATGCAGCAACAAAAGAGGCACCTACCCTTACACTGGATCCCTTTGCGGAGGCAAAGGCAGAGATCGTGGAGAAGAAGCCGGAGGAACTGGTAGAGGAGCAGGCTGTTCCGGAGATGGAACTGACACCGGAAGAACAGAAAATGGTAAATGATTTTGCGGGACAGATCGATCTGACCAATACCCAGGCGGTATTGCAGTACGGTGCGGGGAGTCAGAAAAAGATCGCAGATTTCTCTGAGACAGCACTTAGCAATGTCCGGACCAAGGATATGGGCGAGGTTGGACAGCTGTTGACGGATGTAGTGGCACAGCTCAGGGATTTTGATACAGAGGAAGACAAGGGATTCTTCGGCTTGTTTAAAAAGAGCGGGGATAAGCTGAATAATCTGAAAGCAAAGTATGATAAAGCGGAAGTGAACATCAGCAAGATCTGTGATGCCATGGGAAATCATCAGGTGGTGCTGCTAAAAGATGTGGCGGTACTGGACAAGCTGTATCAGCTGAATCTGAATTATTTTAAAGAACTGTCCATGTACATTCTGGCAGGTAAAAAGAAACTGACACAGGCGAAAAACGTGGAACTGCCGGAACTTCTGGAAAAAGCACAGAAGAGCGGACTGCCGGAGGATACGCAGGCTGCGAAGGATTTTGCAGCAATGTGTGAGAGATTCGAGAAGAAGATCTATGATCTGGAACTTACCAGAGCCATTTCTCTGCAGATGGCACCCCAGATCCGACTGATCCAGTCCAATGATATCGCTATGTCCGAGAAGATCCAGTCCACACTGGTGAATACGATCCCTCTGTGGAAGAGCCAGATGGTCATTGCCATCGGTCTGGATCATGCCACCGATGCAGCCAAGGCACAGCGTGCAGTATCGGATATGACCAATGAACTGTTGAAGAAAAATGCAGAAGCACTGAAAGTGGCATCCGTGGAGACAGCGAAGGAATCTGAGAGAGGTATTGTGGATATCGAGACCCTCAAGACCACGAACCAGACACTGATGACCACACTGGATGAAGTCATGAAGATCCAGGAGGAAGGCCGTGCCAGAAGACAGAGCGCAGAGGAAGACTTACAGCGGATCGAAAATGAAATGCGGGATAAGCTTCTGGAGATGAGCCAGTCATCCCATACATGATTTTTACATAATTTTAAGCAGAGAAATCTTGACGAAACAACCAGAGGAAATTAAAATAAAATGTATGTAGGTTAATTAACGGAAGGAGCAGGAAACAAATGAAAAAACTGGAAGAAATGCTAAGGGAGAAACCGATTAAAAATAAGCTTTCTTTTGTGTTCCGCATTATGGACGTTTTATATGTGGTGCTGGCACTGGTGTCAGTTGTGGGATTGATACAGTCAAAAAACTATGTGGGAAGCGTAATTGTTGTGATCATAGTTGTATTAGCTATTGCATTTAATGCAGCTATGTCAAAGATGCTTGCCAAAATGTTGGTAGAGCCTATTGAAAGTCTGGTAGTGGCATCTGAGAAGATTGCTTCCGGTGACTTTGAGATCGGCACTCCTTATGAGTCCGAGGATGAGCTGGGACGCTTATCCGACAGTTTTGAGACCGCAGCCGGTATTTTGAAAAAGGTTGTATCAGATCTGCAGGATATTGTAGAGCATTTTGCTGAGGGTAATTTTGATGTACATAGCAACTGCCCCGATGCGTATGTAGGACAGCTCCGCAATGTACTGGATGAACTGGATGATATGGTGAACAAGGTCAGTGAGACTATGCACGGTATTCAGGGATCTTCCGAACAGGTGTCTGCCGGAAGCAATCAGCTGGCTGTCAGTGCACAGGATATTGCAGAAGGTGCTACCAGTCAGGCTGCAGCTGTTGAAGAACTGGTGGCTACCGTAGAAGAAGTAACGAATCAGGTAATGGAGAACACCAAGTCTACCGATATCGTTCACGATAAGGCAAAACAGGTAGGTATCGAGGCAGCCAACAGCCAGCAGAAGATGGATGAGCTGGTAGATGCCATGAAGAAAATCGATACCACGACCCAGAATATCGAGAAGATCATCGCAGATATCGAGAATATTGCATCCCAGACCAATCTGCTGTCTTTGAATGCTTCCATTGAGGCAGCAAGAGCAGGGGAAGCCGGAAGAGGTTTCGCAGTCGTGGCTGACCAGATCAGACAGCTGGCAGAAGAGAGTGCAAATTCCGCAGTAGAGTCTAAGAAGCTGATCGAAGAATCCATGAACGAAGTAGGAGTGGGTAACAGGGTTACCAGGGAGACCAACGAAGCAATGCAGAAGGTTATGACCGAACTGGATCAGATCATCCAGGAGGTTGCTAATATCCGTACTGCATCCGACAGACAGGCAGTATCTGTCAACAACATCAAGAAGGGTGTGGAGGACATCAACGATGTTATCCAGTCCAACTCCGCAGCAGCAGAGGAGACTTCCGCTACCAGCGAGGAGCTTTCCGCTTCCGCTACTACTTTGAACGAGTTGTTAGAGCACTTCAAACTGCGCGGTTAATCGGAGGATGTTTTCCCAAGATCGTAATAGAGAGAACAGAAGAACCATAGCTGAAACCACAGCTGTGGTTCTTTTCATATCGGAGGAGTAATGAGTAATAAGGAAATGCTTCATAGAAAACAATATGGGATAGCGGCGGTAGTGGCCGGTCTGGCGCTTGCAGTAAGTATGACAGCCTGTGGTGCACAGAAAGGGACTGAGGGGACGGAGAGCGTGGAAACTATGGAAAACGTGGATCCTGTGGTTCCCGAGAGCGTAGCAGCATCCGTGGAGACAATAGAAAATGAGAAAAACGCAGAGGAATTCGGTAGAGAAACGCTAGCGGAAACGTCTGTGCCGCAAGGGGCGGCGAATAGTGCAGGACATGAAATGGTGACTTCGGGGACCGACAAAGTTCCTGGGGGAGAGGTTGCGGTGTCGCAAAGCGGTATGCCGACAGAGGCCGCAGGCAGTCAGACAGAAACGGTAGCCGGTCAGCCGGAGGCTATACAGAACCAGCCGGTGGAATATACCGACTTACAACATTCGAAGATAAATACCGGAGCCGCAGTACTATACCGGGCACCAGAGGAGTCCGGAAGCAAGGGAATCATTATCGGAGTGAATGCGGGACATGGCACCGCCGGTGGGGCCAAAGTAAAGACGTTGTGCCATCCGGACGGTTCGGCCAAGACTACGGGAGGCAGTACGGCAGCGGGAGCTACGGAAGCTGCGGCAGTGTCCGGAGGCATGACATTTCAGGACGGGACACCGGAGCGAACGGTTACTTTGCAGATGGCACAGATCCTGCGGGACAAACTGTTGGCCTCTGGCTATGATGTACTGATGCTCAGGGACGGAGAGGATGTGCAGTTGGACAATGTGGCCAGGACCGTGATCTGCAATAACGTGGCAGACTGCCATATTGCACTGCACTGGGACAGCGGTGACAGCAAGAATTACGACAAGGGATGCTTTTACATCTCTGTGCCGGAAGTACTGAAGAGTATGGAACCGGTGGCATCCCACTGGCAGCAGCACGATGCTCTGGGAGCGGATCTGGTGGAAGGGCTGCGGGGACAGGGAGTAACGATCTATGGAAAAGGAAACATGAGCATTGACCTGACCCAGACTTCTTATAGTACGATCCCTTCCGTGGATATGGAACTGGGAAATGCATATTCCGATCACAGCGATGCTATACTGGATCAACTGGCGGAAGGATTACTGCAGGGGATTAACGTTTATTTTCAACAGCAGTAAGATTGGACAAAGCGGCAATGCATTGATCGGAGATGAACTTCAAAAGAAATCCCAGCACTGCCATCAGCAGCAATTCAACGAGAAACAAACCTAAAACACCCACCATACCGCGCATATAGGGAATAGCCCTCGGAGTGATAAAATAGATAATGATATGGTGGACCAGAAATACTTCATAAGAGTAGTTACTTATCGTACGGAGAAATCGGCCGTTTCCTTTTTCGAGAACCGGTTCCAGGCATGCAGCGGAAATCCAGAAGGCAACGGCCAGTATCGTTATTTTCAAACCGGTGCTGATGGGAAGTGCAAAAGGGCACAGAACAAAGAAAATCACCACCGGCAGGGATAAGAAAATCCATTTAGGATTGAATTTTTCATGATAATAACCAATCATCATACCGATTACGAACTCGTAGCCCTTCAGGAAGAAGTTCATATGGATGGGGACGGAGAAATCGTAATGAAATAAAACAATCAAATAAATCCCGGTAGCGATGATAAAAAAGAACTTTTCATTTTTTATCATAAAAAATCGAAGCAATGGAAAGATCAGATACAACAGAATAAGACATCCCAGAAACCATTCTCCGATGGTAAGGGAAAAGGTGCTGATCCCGTGCATGCTGACCCAGGAATCCATTCCAAGAAAAGTAAAAACAATTCTCCACGCAGGAATTCCTTCAGGAAAAATATTGTGGACGGAATGGCTCTGGAAAAGGAGAAACAGGAAATAAACAATGTAAAGAATATAAAAGGGAATCAGGATGCGCAGAAATCTTTTCTTATAATATTTTGCGAGGCTGAAGTTCTCCTTCGCGGTATAGGAGAGACTGGCACCGGATAACATGAAAAATACAGCAACACCCAGGGTTGCCAGATGCATATTGCTGTTGGAAAACAGAGGATTGAGTCTCTCTACAGGACAGATTCCGGAGAGATAGAGCTGAAAGAGCAGATGATAAAAAATAATGAAGCAAAAGCAGGTACATCTAAGCAAACCAAAATAACGTATTCTTTTCATTGATTTTTCCTCTTTAGTTTATGATATTGCATATTATAGCATATTTTTATTTCGAAAGAAAAGTATTTAGGTGTTTGAAAAAAACACATATTATGCTATAATTTTAGATTATATTGTTCAACTAATAAACAGAAAGGCAAAAATTCCGTTTATAGAGGGATTTTTGAACGGGTAAAGATAAAATGAAGCTGGGTATCGTAGGTCTTCCCAACGTGGGAAAGAGCACACTTTTCAATTCCCTGACCAAGGCGGGAGCAGAATCCGCCAACTATCCCTTCTGTACCATCGACCCTAACGTGGGTGTGGTAACAGTTCCGGATGACAGACTGAAAGCACTGGGCGAGATGTATCATTCCAAGAAGGTAACTCCCGCAGTGATCGAATTCGTGGATATCGCAGGTCTGGTAAAGGGTGCCTCCAAGGGTGAGGGACTGGGCAACCAGTTCTTAAGCAATATCCGTGAAGTGGATGCTATCGTACATGTGGTAAGATGTTTCGAGGATCCTAATGTCATCCATGTGGACGGCAGCGTGAACCCTCTGCGTGATATCGAGACCATCAATCTGGAGCTGATCTTCGCAGATCTGGAAGTACTGGAGAGAAGACTGTCCAAGGTAGTCAAGGCAGCCAGAATGGACAAGACCTATGCCAAGGAGCTGGCACTGCTTGAGCGTATCAAGGAGCATCTGGAGAGCGGTAAGATGGCAAAGAGCCTGGATGTTACCGATGAGGATGAACTGGCTCTGTTAAAGGAATACAATCTGTTGACTTATAAGCCTGTGATCTATGCAGCCAATGTAGCCGAGGATGATCTGGCAGATGACGGCGCATCCAATGAGATGGTGGCAAAAGTAAGAGAGTTCGCAGCCGGTGAACACAGTGAGGTATTCGTGATCTGTGCACAGATCGAGGAAGAGATCTCCGAGCTGGATGATGATGAGAAGGCAATGTTCTTAGACGATCTGGGATTAAAGGAATCCGGTCTGGAGAAACTGATTAAGGCAAGTTATCATATCTTAGGTCTGATGAGCTTCCTGACTGCAGGAGAGGATGAGACCAGAGCATGGACCATCAAGATTGGCACCAAGGCACCTCAGGCAGCCGGCAAGATCCACTCCGATTTCGAGAGAGGCTTCATCAAGGCAGAAGTAGTAAACTACAAGGATCTGCTGGAGCAGGGCTCTCTGGCCGCTGCCCGTGAAAAGGGTCTGGTCGGCATGGAAGGTAAGGATTATGTAGTGCAGGACGGCGATGTGATCCTATTTAGATTCAACGTGTAATACTAAGATCCGCAATAGACAGATTACGAGACTGCTTGCAGGCAGAGTAATCTGTCTATTAGCGGATCAAACATACATGAGCAAGTAGGGCGATAGCCCGGAATGCGAATGTATGTGCCGGATTCGGGAGCGCGAAGCGCGGAGAAGCCGGATAGTATGGAGCCATGAGCAAGTAGGGCGATAGCCCGGAATGCGAATGTATGTGCCGGATTCGGGAGCGCGAAGCGCG
>OGNM01000964.1_pt1 | contig 13984 bp, 9 predicted proteins | sample 1573441 | NCBI WGS metagenome assembly OGNM01 (sample SAMEA2581915, study PRJEB24529) | metagenome | biome: Human gut stool | place: China | collected 2011
TGCTTTTCGCCTTCTCTTCGAGTTCTTCCTGTGGCATGCAGCTTCTCTGGGCTTTGAGTACTCCTTCAAAGAAGTTGCGCACCATGGTTTCTAATTCCTTTCGGATGAACTCCTCGTTGCGATGCACCTTGTCGTAGTCTCTCTTCTGAACAAGTTCAAGGCGTGTACCGTTGAAGGCGTAAACCTCGATGCCGTCGATGTAGGTCCAGTTGTGGTAGAGTCCCACCTTCTCGACAACTACGATGCGGTCGCAGAATCTCACGCCCTTGTAGGTTTCCGCTTGCGCTCTCGTACTCTTCGCAGAGGAACATCTTCTGTCCTTCGTCCCATACAGGAATGTGAACTCGTTGGTTACCGAATGTCGGCAGGATGCTGTCGAACAGATCTTTGTTGATCGCTTTTGTTAAGCTTGCCATGTCGTTTTGTTTTTCTTGGTTTGTGATTTTTGTTTGTTCTCTCTTTGATTGGGCATGATGGTTAGCCCAAGCACTTCTGATGAGTTGCCTCTATCATGCTTCGCGAGAAGTCAAGGAGCTGACTCTCTGCCACCATGCTGCCCATTGCCTTGGCTTGTCCCTTCAGGAAGTCCTTCAGCATGAGGATGCTCTCTTCCTTGGCGCTTCGTTCGTTGAAACATCGCCAGTTGCATCCGCCCCAGAACTTCTGAGCAATGATGTTTGCCTTCTGTCCGTTCCATGCAAACAGCGTGATGCCGTTGAGGAAGGTGTGGGCGTAACCTTGTCCGATGTGGTAGTAAACTGCCAATCGGTCAGAGAGACGGATTGCTCGGTAGTAGGTGTTGCCAGCTGCGCTGGTGTAACCGAGGGTGAGGTACACGTTCTTCTCTGCGTTGTAGGTGAGAGAACTACCCGAGAGGGCTGGGAGTGCCTTTGCGGCAATGAGTGCGAGTGATGTGTTCATCGTACGTCTGGTTTTTGTTTAGCGGAATAGGCCGCCACCTCTGTTGTTTGTAATAATAAAATAATATATAAACAAAACCAACTCTCTCGGAATTGTGATGCAAAGTTACTATGTTAGTATAGGGCATGCAAGCTTTTTTACATGAGTATTGGTTCCTTCCGTTTTGGAACCAATCACACTCATTTTTGAAAGTTCATGCAGCGTATCTTTTCTTTCTGATATCCTTCATGCACTTGCTTGTGCATGCAAGGGTGATGTGCATTGAGGTGAGATCTTCTGAACGACCATGCTTCTTGTGGCTTGCCTGTGCCTGACGTTTCTCTACGATGCGACGGAGAATTCTGTCCTGCACTTTTGAAGGCTTCATCTTACTTCTGATGTTCAAGTTGAGAAGGATGCCGTCAAGTACCTCAATCTCAATTTTGTTTGTTGTCACATTGCAGAGCTCTTCGGTAGCTGCCTTGCGATAGCGATCAGATGTCTCAACACGTTCCCAACGCTTGTTGGTTCTTCTGTGAGCATCTGCCTCTGCCTTCCTCTGCTTCTTTGTCTGCTTTGCTGTTGCCTTGTTATTCATGGTTGCCTTGTTGTTGTTTGGTGTCTGTTTCATAGTCTTTCGTTTTTGATTTCGAGTACAAATTACTACTTGATTTCGGATTTGAAGAATGTTTTTACCAGAACAATGGTTCCTCTCATTTTAGAACCATTCCTTCATTCGGTTCACTAACTTTCACCAACGATTTGCAGCGTCAACTTCGTGGTGGTTTTCGAAGTTTGACGCTGCAAATGTAATAACTATTCTTGTGATATTTTCAAGAACCTATGTTCCTATTGGTTCCTCTGAATTTGGTACCATTCGTTGGAGTTTCTCTTCATGTTCAAGGTAGTATGAAACCATGTCTTTCACTCTTGTCGCGAAGATCATACGTATCTTTGGCGGTGACATAACTTCGAGTCCTGCACCCATCTGGAGAACGCGACCAATAAACTCGTTGTTCATCTCTACATCCACAGAGAACTCGGCATACTCTCCATCCTCATAAACTCCGAATGGTTTCACGACCTCATATGAACGATGCAGAGGTTTTGTGTCTATTAATTTAAATATATAATGTTTGTGTGCGCGTATAACGATGTGTTCTTTGTTCGGGAAATCTTTCATGTGACTCACACCAACGATATCCTTGAAAAACTCATCATAAAAGTGATTTGGTGCAGGAACATACTCCACTTTACTTCTCTCACGAGGCTTCTCTTGTATGCGGTCAAGAGCAATGTTGTACCCGAATTCCGGTACTCTACCTTCTGCATGACCGAATAAATGCCATCGTCCATTGTACTCTTTCAAGTAATGCGGATGAAATAGTAAGGTTACTTGTTCCTCGTCGTATGGCTTATATTCTATCTCCATCACCGTTTTGTTGGTAATAGCTTCATAGAGCTGAGGGAGATATTCTATATTGGTTAATATTCGGTCAAGGCTTGAACTTATCACCTGCTCACCTTTCTGGCGCTTAGCCTTCATGTCGAGCAAGTCCTGACAATCATGGAAGAAGTACTCCAGCCACGATTTAGGGAAGAATCCAGCAGAGTCCTGGCAAAACTTCCAGTACTGACGAAGATTATTGATGACCTTGGCATTACGCATGTCTGCAAGTGGATCATCATCCTTACCAACGTATCGAAAGCGCTTATTGCGGTTGTTGCCTTCTTCCTCAAAGCATTCGCCAACGTCCTTTTCAAGCTTATCGGCTATAGCTTTCTTTAGTGTGCCAACCACCTTCTTCAACTCGCCATACCCATCGCAATTTGACAAATTAGCAGGAAGTTCTTTTGTTGTCACACCAATATAATCAGCCATGATATCTGCATAACTAACCCATCGGTGACTCATAAGCCACCGATAGGTTATCAAAGCAAATTGTGCCTTATAGCTATCTCCGTCAAAGAGGTTCTTGCGTTGCATGATTATTAATCATTTGCCGGTCTTACGTTTATTGCAAAAGAGATAGGCTTTCCCGTTTTTGGATTCGTTCTTTCTCTTAATTCAAACAAAACCTCCTCTCTTTCAGAATAGTCGTATTCTCGAGGAGAATTGTTTGGCGCAAATCCCATTCTATTGTCAATAATGTATACAGGATGATTGTCTACAAAAATTCTGTTTCTGTCACCATTAATTTTTCCTCTTAAAACAGAACTGCTGTCCGACTCAGTTGTAGAGGTATTTGTATTAGTGCGAGAAGGAGAAGTTGGAGCTTGCATGCCACATAATTCATCTCGACATAATTGTAGAACCTTAACTTGCATCTTCGCGAACTCATAATCATAAATCGGACGACTACCATTATTGACAATCATCAACAAACGCTCCTCTGACATTGTCGAAGGATCACATTCTCTATGATTATATAGATGCCTTAATGCACGAGTTAAATTTGCGAATTCGGACCATCTATCAGGAAGATTGTTTCCGTTATTACTTCCTTCATAGTATAATTTATACAACGATCCCGAAAATGCATCCATTGAAGCTTCATCATAGCATCGCTTTCTTAAGATTCCAAATTCGATTGGATCTTCGTGAGAAGGAATAAATACCTCATGAACATTAATATACCGTTTATTTACGCCAACTCGCAATCTTTCTATTTGATTTACTAGCTCATTTAGTTCTTCTTGCTCTATGGAATCAATATCCACAACTTCCTTGTCATGGCTACATGCACGCAAATAATCTTCCAAATACCCAATCGGCAAATAAAAGGTCGATTCAGAAATGCTATTCACAAGACCCTTAGACCTTAAACTCGTTATTCCGTCTGGTATAGTTCCTTCAAAATTCTTAGGACCTTTTGAGAGTAAGAACATTGTGGAACGCTCTGCTTCAGATACAAACCGATTATTAATTATCTCACATAAATAATCTCGAATTACATCATATTCAGGCAGAGCAACCTTTTTATTGGTATACATATGAGAAGCTACAAACTTAGCATAATATGGAACGCCTCCTGTCTTCTGAAACAAAGGGGACAATAAATCCAAATACTGTTGTCTTAAGAAAGTTTCTTTAATCAAAGAGCATTCATGTTGCCAAAGAGAGGTGAAGTCCTCCTTTGATGTTGGAGTAATCGTCACATTTTCCAATCCACAATTAAGTTCTGGAGAGCCTACACTCGTGCATATTGCACTCCATGTTGAGGTACCGGCAATCCAAAATTTCAGATTAGACTCTGGAGAAGTAGCAGCACCTCTTATTCTTGAAAAGTCAGACGGAGTATCAAATGCCTCTAAAAGGAGATAATCAATTTCATCAAGAAGCAACAACAAATATTTATTGTTCTTTGCGAGGCTGTTTGCAAGTGTAAATAGCACTTGCTTTTGATATTCAGGATTCCATTCTTCCATTTGTACTCGCATGTCGAGTTCATCGCAAGAAATATCCAAAGAACATCTTCTAGATATTTTCAGCTCCCCTTCTGGTAATAAATTATCCAAACACATTTTTGATGCAAGAAGCGAAGCCATAGATCTATATACAGCAGGAGTATTTTTCTTAATTCCACATTGAGTTTTTACATCAAAATACAAAGGGTAAGCCCCAATACTACTATTGTTAACCAAATATGTTTCCAAAGACTTCATTAAGCAAGTCTTACCAAAACGTCTGGCACCAATTATTCCTGCGTTTCCTTTTCTTTTGGCACATGAGATCAATGTCTCGATTTCTCTATTTCTACCAAACAAATCTTTTGTAGAGGTAATATCAATACCTACAATGAAAGGTTCCATATTATTGATTGTTAAAGTGAAAATTCTAAATCTAAATCTTTATGGTGAACAAACCACCAACGTCTAAACAAATCAACACTCAAACGATACACCTCTCTACCTTCATCTGTAAATGAATATAGTATCTTCTTATCTTTTAAACTCGCCAAAGCTCTTGTCATATTGAGTCGTCTTTCTTCATTTACAGAATACTTATCCCATAAGCGTTTAAGTTCATCCATACTTATGCCGCGTTCAATTTGAGTACTTTCTCTATTAAGATAGGAAATAGATGAAATCAATTGATGCTCGGCAATATTTTCCGGATCAACCTGATTATTATGGAAGTTAGTTTCATCCAAAGACTCCCAAGTATCTCCTTTGCCAGGTTGTACTTCACCAGTTAATACTCTAACCACATCATTAACCTCATTGAATCCTAAATGTCTATGTTTTCTAGCGACAGCATACTTACCACATGCTAAACATATCCATTGAATCCAATATGGCACACAACCAGATAAAGCGCGGATATAAGTTTTTGCCCTTTCGTCAAATATTATTTTAGGACATGCGTCAATTAATTCATTTGCATATTGCTCCTCAATTTCGTTAATAGGCATTGGCAATGTATTATTCATTTGCCCTGCGATGTACTCTTTTTCCTTCGGAAGCTCCTTTATATCGTAAGTACCAGAATAAACAAAGCAAGCTTTTCCTGTCAACGCCAAATTTCTTAATGTAGAAATAAATGTCGCGTCTATTAAACCCTCCTTGAGCATAAGTCGGACAAATGAGAATTCGTCTATTGTAACAAGCGGAATAACATTATTCTCGTTAAGGACATCAACAATCTTACAGAAATCGATCTGCGAAAGACATTCTGCAGGAGGAAGTCCATTTTCACCATAGGCAGCATCAACCTTATCGGCCAATTCATCTGTTAACTTATCGTAAATATTCGTTTCCAGAGCCCAAGTCCAAAACTGGGCAGAAGTCGAATTCTTATATGGGAACTCATTTAGATACCATTTGAAAGCTAAAATATGTTTTGAAGAGTCTTCTTTTAAAATCTGACTATCAATTCGATTTCTCAGATAATCCAAAATTGAAGACTTACCTGTGCGAGTTAGTCCATAAAGTATGTAGGTCAAAGAACGATCCTTTGATAGATAGTGGTCAATCAATGTTTTCAATTCTTTTTCACGTCCCTTGAATATATGTTCTTCCGGAGTATTCGATATGTTCCACGGGATATCTATTTCGTCCGATAATACGTCTTCGCTTTCAATTTCATATGTTGCCTCATATACTATTGGATTTAAATCTTTTCCTTGATATTTTGCAATCAAAAGAAACTTTACGTTAGCGGATTCCAAAGAAGAAAAATCTGATGAAACAAAACTCTCACCACTACAATCTCCTGAAGATAACTCTCCTTCATGTAAAACCTTATATTCTTTACCGTCAATTGTCGCAGTAACATAAAAAGACTCTGCTGTTGAATCTCCATTATTTGTTACAACAATACTGATTACGCCATTGCCATGTTCATCTTTAGTAATGAATGCAGGTTTACTTGATATGTTCAACATTGGCAATGTGCGAGCATCTCTCTCTTCTATTTGACGAGAGATTTCTTTTAACCAATTATTAATCAATATAGAGAAGAATGTGTTACCGTAATAAGTAGTAGTGTCTGCAATCGTTTTTTGTGCACCTAAAAGAGTTTGCTGAGCCCTAACTAATATACGAGTTCTTTCGTTTTCTTTACGTCCTGCGTAAGGTTTTAGGATTTCAATTACCTCTATCAAGGAATTAATAGAAATAATATCAGTATTCGTCATCAAATCCTTATATTCAAGAACTTTTCTCCACTTGTTGTCAAAGGAGCTAAGATCGAAAGAATAAAACTTCCATGATAAGCATATCTGAATAGCTTCGCTTAGGATTTTTTTACGTTCATTTCGATGAACGAACAAACTATGCATAAAATTTTCCAAATCGTCATCTACATCGATTGTTGATTGATTTATCTGATTCAATATATTGAAAGCTTGTTTTTTAAATCTTTCGCTGTCTGAACATTTTCCACGAAATGGACCAATACCACTTTTGTCGTTAATCAAAGAAATCCATACATCTTCTGCCGCAGAACCTACAACCAAATAAGTTCTTAAGAGAAGATTGAGATTTTCTGAGCTATCTCCTTTAAGACATATTTCTTGAAGTTTTCCCAATGAAATAATTTCCCAATCTGATTCAGGAGTTTTGTTACCTTCAATCTGGGATGTAATAAATGATAATTGTAAGTATTTTAATAAAAGTTCTCTAAGATTATCTTTTTCTCCAAGAGTGTTGAAAATTTCCAGGGCTTCAACATAGTAGCTACACGCACTATCACGAAGAGCTTGCAACTCAATAAGTTCTGTAGAGTCATTCCCAATAAGATTCGCAAATCTAGCATACATACCATGCCCCTTCAGTCGAGCGTAATTAGCGACTGATATTTTGTACATTATTGTTGATGTCTGCTTTGAATTATAATAAGCTCCTGCAGCCTCTAAAAAAAGTTGAGCCTTATCCTCAAATGATACCGACTGGTCATTACGTTTGTTTTGGGCTCTACCAAACAGTTGTTCGGCAGGAATTAATTCATTCGAAGGAAGCAATTCCTGCCGTTTAGCCTCTTGACAAACATCCTCAAGAAGCATTTTGCTGATACTATCATTTGTGTCAACAGATCCGTTAATAGGTGTGGATGTATCGCTTGAAGAATCTGAATTATTGATATCATTGGAATTCATCCTTTGAATGGACTCTTTTAGCTTTGTGATAGCATTATTATTTGGTTTAACACTTTCTGCATATAATATTGCTTTTAATGCCTCTTCTCTATTATTACCTTTCTGATACAATCTTGCCATTGTTATATACAAATGGCCAATGCTATTTACATTAACGTCACTCTGTTGTTCAGTTAGAACAATAAGATATGCAAGGGATTGCAAAGCTTCAGTTGTATGATTTAATGCAATCTCTGTATTCACAATTCTATCAAGATAACTTCTTAAGTATTTAGGGGTTGGACGTTTTGTGTTTATAATCTGATAAGAACGTTTAAGACATTCTTCTTTCTGTCCATTACGAATTAAAGTATCCAGTTCCTTCTCTAATTGCTTACACTTTGATTCGTTCAAGTTTGGCAATTTTTTGCTTAGGAAAGCCGTTACTTCATTTGAAAATAAAATTGTAGGCTTAACCAATTTACTTTGCGATGAATCATTATCTGTGTGAGAAGTCTCTATGTTTTTTAAAAATCTTGTTCTTTTACTATCTGGAATACTATCTAAATCGACCTTGCCCATTACTTTTAGTTGAAGGCCTCCATTCTCTAATATTTTTTCCGACTCGGTTTTATATAGTTCTACATTTGTTTGATGGATGGCTTTTATAGACTGGTCTTCAGGGATATTGGTTGATTCGTCATATTCTTCCGCTTCATCATCAAAAATATCAGGATTTGTTCCTACATACGAAAGGATAATTTTTTGGAAATTCTCTATTTCTATATAAGTTTCCTTTTTGGAGGTCATTTCATCCATCATGAACTTCAAAACAGCAAGCATTGTTTTTTTTCTTTTAGCTGTAACTCCTTTGCGATATACAAGAGCTTTTCTAAAAAGATTCATTACGTCATGGTATGATGTTTCAATTAATGAAAACATAGTTGAATTCTCATTAATCTTGTTGCAATATAAGCGAGAACCAGGAGCGCAACTCTTTTTCTTGAAATTGACAAAATTCCCACTTAACGTCTCCGATAATCCAGAATCAGTTGTTATATTTATACCATTATCATTAATGCCTACGATAGTTGCATTAGTAGGTATTAGCGTCCTATTGTTTATGGATAAAATTGGAAATATCTTTAATAATAATGCATCAAAGATATCAAGCAATTTCTGAGAAGACAATCTATCTACATCTCTGAAATTATTTTCTATCTCAGTTGCGGTTGAAATATTTTGAATACTATCTATGGAAGTTTGACGAACCGTTATTATAGTTTCGTCCATTTTTTTGATTGTTGCAAAAACCGGTGTCAGGTTAACGATTTCACCAGACACTTTATTTGTGTTAAAGGATATTTGAACCTTGTCGCCAACCTTATAGCTATTAGTTATAATATTGTACAGAGGAATATGACCGCAATTAGGACAAAAAAATGCGGATTTTGATATTTCTTTTCCACAATCTGGACATTCGACAAGTTTGTTCAATAACTCCGTATTTTTTGATTCTTTTATTTGGGCAATAGATGAACTTTGATCTTGCATCTGAATAGTATTTGATTGTTCTTTTGCAAATAAAAAAATGTTTTGAGCAATCCTTTGTAACCTAACTCCAGTCCATGTGATAGGTGGGTTATTAGCAGCTACTATCAAAATCTGTTTAGTCTCCTTTATTTGATGAAAACTAAAAATAACCCCGTATACTTCAAAATATAGGCATTTTTGGTTCTTATTATAATATAGTTTTGAATCATAGAAACTTGTTGCATTCTTTAGTACACAATCTGCAACTGCAGAAACCCTTGTTTTTATGAATTCATAAAACAATCTGGATTTATATTTTTCTGTCTTAATAGCAGCATTGAGTAAATTAATAGCAGACAGAAAATAAAAGAGTGAATTAGCATCTGTGACATTTATCTTATTGATTACGTCCATCGCCTCATCAACTACATTTTCGTCAATTGGTTGTATTTCGTCTCCAACCAATTGACTGTATAGTCTAAATATGTGTTCTGATATTTTGCTCATAACATTTATCAATTATTGCGTTCAGCCAAAAGTTCTCTAATGTTAACCTTAAGCAAATCTGAAATCTTTGCCAGCGTCTGCAAGTCTGGTTGTGAGGTATTCGTGCACCATTTGCTGACGGTAACAGGATTCTTGCCAAGTTGCTCTGCAAGCCACTTGTTTGTTTGACCTGCGTCTGCGAGAACTGCTTTCAGTCGATTTAGTTTTTGGAAATTTTCCATATTTAATAAATTAACGTTGAACACAAATTTACTAAATTACATCTTAATAAAAGAAATAATATGTAGTTTTCTTCAATTTGGAGTGGCAATTTAACATTAACTACCGAAATACACAATAAATTGATGGTAAATTACAGGATGCGCTTTAATATTAACGTGTTTATCCACATATGTGTGAAAATATATCACATCCATCCTTGCTCACCCCTTAATAAAACATTTATCAACAGTGTTAAGATGGGTGTGGTAAAACGACTTCTATCCATGCGTAAGAGTCTCTTGTGCTAAATCAACTGCAATTTATGGTATTATTTTAAAAGATGTTGCTAATTTTGTAGTTTAGAATGTTTTGTATTTATTAAATGGTTCGATACAATGGGTAAAAGTCATCTGTTTTTAAAGAACGAATTTGGTATCTGCCTTAAGTTTAACCGAACAAGAGGCAGAGATGATGAAGAAGAAACTTCGGAAGACGAAAAGAATTATTGTCAGCAGAGAGAAAAGCTTCATCGTTGCCGTATTAATTTTGAGCAAGCCTTAGAAGAACGCCATAGCTTACGGAGACAAGATGTGGTAAGTGAACATTTTGATATGCTGTCTATTGATTTTTTGAAAATTGCAGATAGCACCTTAACAAGACAATATTGCCAAGTCTATGGATTATCCGAGCTTAATTATTCCAACATGAATCAGACTGTCCTATTTGCTATAGTTGACGAAGATCGATTTAATGATGTTTTTATAACTCAAATTGATTCTTTTTCAACGGAAGAAAATAATGACAGTACAGAATATAAGCCACTGACTTTGATGGCCGGTTTCAGTTATTGGGATAGTGATTCGATGAAGCCTTTTGGTATTATGGGCGATGATGCTCATGATGTACTTCTAGAGTTGGTGGAGAGTTCACCTAGAATAGCGATGAAACATCAAGCTATAGTGAAAGCAATGGAGGAGTATTTAGATCAGAAGCAGATTCTTTATAAAAGGATAGAATCTGGAATATACCAAATAAACTTCATTTCTAAAGATGATTTGGCTATTTTATTGGATAATTTTGATGTGATACAAAGAATTCAATCTTTGTACACTACTCGTGTACGTCCTAATACTTTTGGTGATTTGGAAAGGGTGTCAGATGCAACTTTAAATTTGCTAGAAGGAGCACCAATTATTGGTGTAATTGATACAGGTGTTCAAAGACTGGCCGTACTAGATCCCATATTGGAACATGATGGACTTGATTTAGTTGATAAGAATGCCCCGCATCCGTATGAGATTGATTTAAGGTCCGATTCAAGTCATGGTACAACTGTTGCAACATTAGCTGCATTCGGAAACAACTTCTATCGTAACATGGATGCTAACGTAGTTGATGCTGATGCCAAAATCTTTTCTATCAAAGTACAGAGAGGCGAAACTGGACTCGTGAACATCGCTGACATAAAAGAGGCTATCACTATGGCTCATCAAAACTATGGCATTCGTATCTTTAATCTTTCAATGTCCGTTCGTGGAAAATTTTATAATCAAGATATTTCTACTTATGCATATATACTTGATGAATTAGCTTACATATATGATTTGCTGATTTTTATTTCCGTTGGTAATCTTAGTGAAGAGGATATTAAGAATATGCAGATTGTTGCTGCTAATCCTAATACGAGTGAAAGAGTTAAGCGTTTTCTGAAATATCCGAATCATTATTATAATCCCTTCATTTCGATAGAAGAAACAGAGTGTCACGACGGCGAGTGTATGAATCTTTGTGAACCTAGTGAAAGCATGAACAATATGTCTGTTGGTGCTATTGCTGAAAGTTATAATATTAATCACGGTAATCATGGATTGAGTTTGGGGTGTGAGTTTCCTGCTTATTATTCGCGTAAATACCACATAGACTACAATTCGTTGATTAATGGCACTCGTTTCAAGAACAACCAAAAAAATAAGAATCTCTTTAAGCCAGATATTGTTATGCCTGGTGGTGACCAATTGGATGTTGAGTCACGCATGCTAGTTTTAGCACCGAGAATAGATGGAACAGGCCTGAAAATAGAACAAAACTCTGGAACGAGTTACGCAACTCCATTAGCAGCTAATATTGCAGCTAAGATTGTTAGTAAATATCCTAACCTAAATATGCAATCAGTGAAGGCTTTGATGATTAATAGTGCAGAACCGATTAAAAAGTATTATCTCGAAGAGACTATCGATGAATTGAAATTTTTGGATAATAATTCATATCCCTATGTTGATAGTAATGAGAAAACTCTTTTATCCAAAAAGTATAGTGCAGAACGATTATCCAAGTATATTTCTGGTCATGGTGTGCCTAACATTTCTAAGTGTATAGATTCAGACGATAATCGTTGTACGTTTGTTATTGAAGATACAATAGCTTTCGATAGTCACAAGGTTGTTAATCTGAATATCCCTAATTATTTACTTCAATACTCAAAGAAAGGTGTATTATTAACTTTAACTGCTACACTTTGCTATAAGTTTAATCCTAAACGAGCTGATGTATTATCTTATTGCCCAATTCATATTGCTTTTAACTTTGGGAATAGTATGAATCATGATGAACCAAGAAAGAATGCAGAGGAATATGCAAGTAAAAGAGCCTCTGACGATAAGGATAGAATGGCAATAAAGTCTAGCGTAGGTTCATGGTCTGATGATTTTTACCCTGTATCAAGTAAAATGTTCTCAAATGTACAGAAGATGAGTTTAAATATTAGCCGTGATGAAATAGAAAAGATTCGTAATCAGATATCTATTATTTTTCGATGCACAGGTCGTGAGTATTTAGAAGGCACAAATCATCCATTCTCATTTGTGCTGACGATTGAACAAAAACATTCTGCAGAATTGGATGGGAACAGTTTATACGATAGTTTGGAGCAAGTCAATATAGTGGAAGCTATTGCTCAGGCTGCTCTTGAAGCAGAACTATAATTTAAATTTAAACGATAAAAGGATTGGCATTAGCTAATCCTTTTATCGTTTAAGAGTTTTTTCCAAATATTAGTTCGAATAATATTGTCATTATATCCATCTAATATATTCCGTTTGATTGCATTAAGTAAAGCGCGTTTTATAACGTAGTAGGACAAATTTCTACATTCGCTATTGATAATGTTTTCTTTGACTTGTTCATCGTCAAAGACGAACCGATCTTTAATCGTATATTGGATAAGAGCATGTACCTGTTCAGAGTTTGGTAAATCCATCTTAATAGATAAATCAAACCTTCTAATAAGGGCTTCATCTATCATTTGTAATTGATTAGTAGCTGCAATGATGATAGTATCTTGACTTACAAAATCAAATAGTTGTAATATGGTATTTACAACCCGTTTCATTTCGCCATGATCTTGATCGTAATCTCTTATTTTCCCTAAGCTGTCAAATTCATCAAGCAAAACAATCGCTTTTTCCTGAACTGCAGTCTTAAATATTTGAGTGAGATTTTTGCTTGTTTCTCCCAGTCTCGATGAAATGATCGTACCCAAATTGACTATAATCAGTGGACGGCTCAATTCGCCAGCCAATACATAGGCACTTAATGTCTTTCCACATCCTGATGGGCCATGAAGCAATATCTTATTGGATACTGGAATATCCATTTGGACAAGAGCCTCAGTTTGTTGTCTTTCCTTGATAAAATATTCAAATTCCTCACGAACATCTTGCGTACAAACTAAATCCTTCATTGTAAATGAAGACGTTACTGTCTGTAAAATATACTCGTCAGCTTTGTAGTCAAAATGCTTATTTAGTCGATATTCTTTTAGCTTTCCCAATGAATTCTCTCTATCAGAATCTTTAATGATAGATAGGATTTCAGTTGCAAATTTGCCTCTGTTATTTTGTTGAGAATATTCTACATACTGATACAACAAATCTCGCAAACGAGCATTGTCATTTGCTAAGGCAAATTTTGCTATTTGCTTGATGTAATCAGCCTGCTTCATAATGAATTTATTTTCTTTAATTTACAAAATTAGGCAATTTAGTCGAATTACCAAAATTTTGGAAGATTGAAAAGGATAATTTAACAAGAGATTAATTTCAACATCAACTTTATAGAATCTGTTTGCATTAACATCATATCGCAATTTATGAAAATAAGTATTTCCCTCATTTGTTTTATTGAAGTCTTTTCTTCTCAGTTTGATATGATTGGGTGTTTGATAATCTGCTCATCTATTTTAATCTTATGATTTCCAGTTGTTGTTC
>OGNM01000974.1_pt1 | contig 13817 bp, 9 predicted proteins | sample 1573441 | NCBI WGS metagenome assembly OGNM01 (sample SAMEA2581915, study PRJEB24529) | metagenome | biome: Human gut stool | place: China | collected 2011
GCGACGATTCGCGTTTCCAGGAGTCATTCAACAGCTCGTACAACAAATTCAGGTACAATAACATTACTTATATGGAAGATTCCGATCCGAGTGTCGTAATCCCCATCGCAGGCGAAGTGCACAATGTATTTGGAGTTGAACCGGGTGAGATGGTAAACACCGGCATTGGAGTAACCGCCAAAGAGTATACTTATGAAGTCATTATTGAACTGACAGACCAAACCCGGACAGAACCCCTATTCTCAAAAGACAATCTGGACTTCTTCATCTGTTATCAATATAAAAGCATGGAACAACGCATGGAAGTCCATCTTTACGAATTTTGGGGATATGGCGCCACTGCCGCCGGAACCATACAGCAAGAGAATCTTGACTTGGCAGGCAACAACACGTGGGCAATCTGCGTGCCGTATGGCTTCCGCTATCCCAAAGAAACCATCAATGTGTCACGTACTGATATCCCCGAGGCAAGCGCATATCCGGAATTCATCTATTGGGCCCAAGACAGAACCCAGTATACGGAATGGTACGAACACCCGGTAGAAGAAAATGTATATAGATAAATATAGCAAACAACTATCATAAACAATGAAACAAATATTATTTGTAGATGACAAACCTGCCATAGGCAAGGTACTCTCGGTCTATTTAGGAAAAGAGAATGAGCTGGTCTATTTTGAAGATCCCGTCAGGGCCATAGAATGGTTGAACGAGGGGAACGAGCCCGCTCTCATCATTTCGGACATACGCATGCCCAAAATGACCGGAGGTGAATTCCTGGCATATCTGAAAAGCAATTCACTTTTTAAGGACATTCCGGTCGTGATGCTTTCCAGTGAGGAAAGTACCACCGAGCGCATCAACCTGCTCGAAGCCGGAGCCGAGGATTTCATACTGAAACCTTTCAATCCTATGGAGCTGAAGGCCCGCATCAAGAAATTTCTCTAAACAACAAAATCAATGGATATGTTATATTATATCTACATAGGTAGCAACCGCGTCACCATCGACCACTTGAGCAAAATTGCGGGAGGCATGTTCATGGCTGTTTCATCCTGCAACAAAGCGGCGAAAGTCATCGACGGTATCCGCGAACGGTACAACACATCCATTCTTTACGAAGAAAGCACCCCTCAAACGGACAGCCAGAACATCACTTTCCTGCACAAGCGCTTCCCCCGTGTCTACATCATCCTCATCACTGAAGGACTGCAGAAGGAACACCGCAAGCTCTATCTGCAGGCAGGTGTCAACAACACCCTCTCCCCCATGGCCAGCGAAGAGAGCCTCCAGCAAATGACAAAATTCCTCCGGTTGCGCAAGGAGCACAAACTGCAGGAATTCAGCCAGTCACACCGTAAGATATTCAACACCTTCCACCTGCCTATGTGGAAGCGCATATTCGACATCCTCTTTGCCGTTGCCGTACTGATTGTGCTGTCTCCCATATTCATAGTGACAGCCATAGCCATCCGCATGGAAAGCAAGGGAAAAGTGATTTACAAGTCCCAGCGCGTAGGCAGCAACTACCAGATATTCAACTTCTTGAAGTTCCGCTCCATGTACACCAATGCCGACAAGCGTCTGAAAGAGCTGAACGCCCTCAACCAATATAAGATGGAGGAAGAGCTTACGGACGAGCAGCCCGATATCCGCTTCGACGACCTGACCGGCACTTCCGAAGAGGAGGCTACCCTGCTGATTTCGGACGATTTCGTCATCTCCGAAGAAGATTTCCTTAAAAAGAAGGCCCAAGAAAAACAGAATACGTTTGTCAAGATAGAGAACGATCCCCGCGTCACCCGTGTAGGCCGTTTCATCCGCAAGTACAGCATTGACGAACTGCCGCAGCTTTTCAACGTCCTCAAAGGGGACATGAGCATCGTGGGCAACCGCCCGCTCCCCCTCTACGAGGCCGAGCTGCTGACCAGCGACGCATATATCGAACGCTTCATGGCTCCCGCCGGACTGACGGGACTGTGGCAAGTGGAGAAACGAGGCGGCGCCGGGAAGATGTCGGCCGAAGAGCGCAAGCAACTGGACATTAAGTACGCCAAAGAATTCTCATTCTGGCTGGACATGAAGATACTGTGCAAGACGCTGACGGCGTTTGTGCAGAAAGAGAATGTATAAAAATAAAGATAATAGGAATTATATGGCTTTAGAGATGATAAAAAGATATATCAGATCCATCATTTACAGTGTAATCCTCTTAGGATTGTTGGGGGTGCCTTTGTCTGTGGCTGCGCAGCAGGAGTTGACACGGGAGGAGCGCATCAAGATATTGGAGCAACTCAAGATGGAGGATAAAAAAATAGAAGTCAACACATTGGGTTTAATCAGTCCGAAGACATCAATAGATATTGAGAAATTAGAATTGCCCCCTCTATCTGTCTTTCTTGATGCAGTGACAGAGAATGCGTCAGTAAAAAGAGCACAGTCCCAAGTGGAGCAAGTGAGGAACCAATATCGCCTGGAAAAAAGGAGTTGGTGGAACTACTTCAGACTGAACGGTAACTATTCTTACGGACGCTACAATATTATAGGCAATGCCAGTGACGAGTTCACCCCTATGTACCAGACAACGATGTCAAGCGCCCAGCACAACTTCAATGTCGGGGCCAGCGTCGGCATCACCTTAGGAGACTTGTTCAACCGACCGCTGAAACTGAAAGACTACCGCTATCAGATAGAGCAACTGCAGTACACGCAGGAAGAAGTTATGGAGGAGCGAAGGCTAAAAGTTCTGGAAGCCTACAATGCAGTTACCGAACAATTAGCCACTATAAAAGCCAAAGCGGAAACGGCCGCCTTGTATAACGCACAGATGAAAATTTCAGAAAACAACTTCATACAAGGAACCATTGACATCATTTCACTTTCTTTGGAACGTGCACGCCGCACCGGTGCCGTGACCACGTATGAACAGAGTCGTGTAGCTTTACACAATTCTATAGTATTACTGGAGATGCTGACTAATGTAAAAGTTATATCAGACAAATAAACCGATTATGAATATAGTACAATTTTTGGCAAGCTTCTTTTACCGCATCCGTTATTGGTTATTGTGGGGAAGCCTCCTTGTTACGGCATTGGTCATATACTTCACACAGTTTTTACCATACAGTTATACGGTAAATAGTAGTTTATATGCAGGCGTAACCAATGGTACCAATTTGGATGGAAGCCAGCTTATCAACATCAACAGTACTTTCGACAATATCATTAATATTGGCAAGTCCAGAAACACTTTAGCAAAAGTCTCTGTACGACTGCTTGCAACCAACCTCGTATACGGTGATGAGTGGAAAGACAATATGTACATTCAAGCCAAACATTACAGACAACTTGTCCAAATCCTTCCCAAAGAAGTATTGGCTTTGGTCGACCGTTCCTCTTTGGATAAAACCGTAACTAATTTAATGAATTACAGAAAGGAGAACAGTAGCAATTTCGTCTATTCCATATTCAACCGCCCTTATCCGTTTTATAGCTATAATGCATTAAATTCAATTATCATCAAACGGTTGGGTACCAGTGATCTGATAGAATTAGTATATACCTCTGCCGATCCCGGCATTACACAAAATACGCTCAAGATATTGGAAGATGAACTGTTAAAGGCTTATGAGCAACTCCGGTTCAGTGCCACGAACAGTGCTATCGCCTATTTTGAAGAGCAAGTGCGCATAGCCAAAAAAGCACTTACTGCAGAAGAAGATGATTTGACAGACTATAGTGTTCAGAAACAAGTCATCAACTACAATGAACAATCCAAAGCATTGGCTCTGACTAAATATGGTACTGATGATCGCATGGAAGAAGTCCAGCGAATCTATGGAAGTGCGGTCGCCTTGCGCCAGATGTTAGAGAATAAAATGGATATACGTGCCAAGATTATACGCACAAATACTAATTTGTTGCAAGAGCTGGAAAAAGTCAGTACCCTGAATCAAAGCATTCTCGAACAGGAAATTTTCACCACAGAACAAAGTCAGCAGAACAGTAGTAAACTTCAAAAAGAAAAAGAAGCCCTGCAAAAGGCAGAAGAAAAGATAAGCCATCTCTCCGATAATTTGAATGAGTACAGTTTTTCCAAAGAAGGTGTAGGCATTCAGGATATGGTGACAGAATGGCTGATGGCATGCATCAATGAGGCAAAAGCCAAAGCTGAAGTGAAAGTATTGGTTGACCGCCAGCGTGAGATTGTCGACCAATACCGGGATTTTTCACCCGTAGGCACCCAAATCAAGCGGAAAGAGCGTGCCGTGGGCATTGCCGAAGACAATTACCGCCGACAGATAGCAGGCCTTGCCGAAGCACACCTCCGCTTGCAGAACATCAAGATGACGACAGCCAACCTGCAAGTCATAGCATCACCCGAGTATCCGCTGACAGACAATGGCAGAAAAAGGCTTATCTACATCCTTGCCGCATTCTTCGGCAGTTTAATATTCATAAGCGGCTACTTCCTGCTGATTGAATTGTTAGACCGCACTCTCCGCGACCCGGACCGCAGCAAACGTCTGTCCGGACTCTCTGTCATTGCAGCATTCAATGGTATAAGCAACTTGAAGTATCGTGGATTCCTCAAGGCTTGCAACCGGCTTGCCGCTGCCTACAGTTGCCGGCAATTGAACAACTACCTGCATCCAGACCGTCCTACTGTCATAAACCTGCTCAGCATGGAGAAACGTGAAGGAAAATCATTCCTTGCCAAATATTTCATTGATTATTGGGAAACTGAGGGTATGAAAGTGCGCCTTGTAAAATACGACCACGATTTCGATACCCAAAACAAGGGATATGTACAAGCTCAAGAATTGTCCGATTTCTGGGTATTGAATGAAGCAGAAGAAGTACCGGACATCATCTTGGTGGAATACCCCGCTGTCAGTACCGCAACTCTACCTATGCCGGTATTGAAAAAGGCAGATTTCAATTTGTTGATAGCCAACGCCGCCCGATTGTGGGGCAGAGATGACGACACCCGGTTGAAACCGTTAAAGGAAGAATTGGAAGGAACTCCTCTATTTATGTATCTCAACAATGCAGACCGCGAAGTGGTTGAAAGCTTCACCGGAGAATTGCCTCCTCATACTCCGGTTCACAGCTTCTTCAGCCGGTTGGCACAATTAGGTTTAACGTCAAAATCAGCAGCTGTCAAATAAATGCAAACAGATATCAAAGGACATAGCATATCTCCCCTGGCGGTAACATTATTAGTGTTCATCACCGGACTGGGTGCGCTCATCTATAGCATATTATTCAGTACTTGGGATATCACTGCATACGTTTGCCTTTCCCCTTTCTTCCTGATAACGGTAATACAAACATTAAGAAACCCTTTTGCCGGTGTATGTTCCCTATTCACATTCAATTACTTTTTCATTCCCTGGTACAGATACACGCAGGGCAGTGGGTTGAGTGTCTGGTATGATGTCGCAACCGTCACCCTGCTTGTGACGCTCCTGATATATTCCTATCACCAACAAGGTAAGATTACATGGAAATACGCCAAAAACATTCTGACGTTCGGAGGTTGTATATGGGCCATATATACTGCGGCAGAAATATTGAATCCAACAGCACTCACTGAAGCTTGGGTTTACTCTCGTGGAACCATATACCATACTCTTGTCGTATCATTGATTAGTGTTTTAACAATGACCTCCTACAAGCGGTTGCGAGTCATTATGCTTCTTTTGTCCATATTCACACTGACAGCCGTGGCAAAGGCCATTTACCAGAAATATGCAGGTTTTGATGAGACAGAAACAACCATGCTGATTGAAACGAAAATGTACAGGACACACCTTTTATCCGATGTCACCCGATATTTTTCCTTTTTCACAGATGCCGGAAATTTCGGCTCCAACATGGGGTTTGCCAGCATTCTGTTCGGCATTTCTGCCATCTTCGTGAAAAAACGCTCCATCAGAATCTATTATACGATTATTGCCATGTGTGCCATATATGCCTTGTTCATTTCCGGCACCCGCGGTGCACTGTTTGTCCCCATCGGAGGAATCATATTGTTAACTTTTCTCAGCAAAAACATCAAACTTATGGGAGCTACAGTCTTCTTCGGATTGTTTTTTTATGTCTTTTTCGCCCATACCTATATCGGTGAAAGCAACACTTCCATCAGGCGTATGCGTACAGCTTTCAGACCGACAAAAGATGCCTCATACATTGTCCGCAAAGAAAATCAAAAAAAATTGGCTGAATATCTAAAATACAAACCTTTCGGAGAAGGACTCGGCTTGGGAGGAGTAGAAGCCATGAAATATGGCGACCGTATCACTACTCTCATTCCCCATGATTCTTTTTATGTCAAGACATGGATGGAAACCGGTATTGTAGGATTAGTGCTTTTTCTTATCATATATGTCAGTGCATTGTTAAGAGGTTGCTATCTTATCATGTTTCGAATCAAGAATAACGAATTACGCGGAATACTCACAGCCACTGCATGCGGTATCTTCGGAATGATGATAAGTGCCTATGGAAATGCTTTCTTCGGGCAATTCCCTACAGAATTTATAATCATTTTATTTTTGTCAGTCCTGATTAACGGGGAACATATCGACCAACTGCTGACCCAACAAAAAATGAAAAAGAAATAGAAAATATTAAATAGAAAAACATATATGAACGACATTTTTTCCATATTCAATCCCGACTGGTGGATGGACGAGAACAACAATGCCTTGCAAATGACAGACGCGGTTCTTTTCTTATTGCTGGCCATCCCCGTAGCCTACTTGTTTATCTATGCATTGGCCTCCTTGCGGAAATACAAGAATCCCTATCCACCGTCCCCCAAGCGACATCGTTTCCTGGTCCTCTTTGTTGTGCTGAAAAACGGCAAGGAAGTGATAGAGTCCATCAATCATTTCCTTGACACGCAGACGTATCCGAGAGAAAAATACGACATCGCAGTGGCTGCCACACAACTGTCCGAAGAAGATTTGGTTACGCTACTCCAGATGCCGGTCAACATTGTCGTGCCCGATAAAGAGCATTGCACAAAGATATATGCCATACAGCAGGTCATGGAGCGCTATTCTCCTCATGAGTACGATGCCATCACCATATTCAATTCTGACAACAAAATCGTCCCCAACGCATTAGAGCTTTTCAACAATGCCTACTACTCCGGCTGCGATGCCATCCAAGCCCACCGCATGACGGAAAACCTGAATACCAACATCGCCGTATTAAACGCCACCAGCGAAGAAATCAACAACCACCTCTTCCGCAAGGCACATACGGCACTGGGATTCTCCTCCGCCCTCATCGGTTCGGGCATGATGTTTGATTTTGAGATATTCCAAGAAATCGCTCCCAGGTTATCCGGAAGCGATTTGGCCAAAGCTGCAGAAATGGAACTCCTGAAGGAAAACATATATACCGAATACATGGAAGAAATAGTCTGCTATTGCAAAAAGACAGATGATACATCGGGGTACAGCAAAGAACGCCAGCGCTGGTTGGGCTCACAGTATCGCAGCTCCATACTGGCATTGCAACAATTTCCGATAGCATTCTTACAAGGAAAGTGGGATTTATGCGAAAAATTACTCCAATGGTTACTTCCATCCCGTTTCCTGCTCATCTTATATATCACGATATGTGCCGTGGCAATGACGTTTCTGGAGTGGCCGCTTGCTACAAAATGGTATGCACTTTTAGCCGTTTTATTCATCACTTTTCTGATGGCCATGCCCGAAGGGGAAATCAGCCGCAAATTCCGGAGTGCTTTCTGGTCTCTGCCCATATTGGTAGTCACTTCTTCCATGAGCCACATCACAAGAATCTTTAAACGGAAAAAGAAAGGAAATGCAGTAAAATGAGAATAGCCATCGAAGCCCAACGCATTTTCCGCAATGACAAGCATGGCATGGACTTTGTCATTCTGGAGACACTGAAAGAACTGCAAAAGCGGAAAGACGGTAATGAATATTATGTGCTCGTTGCCCCAGGCGAAGACCGCTGCCTGCAAGAATCGGAGAATCTCCATATCGTTGAGCTGCGATGCCCCACTTACCCATTGTGGGAACAGATGGCATTGCCCCGCGCAGTCCGAAGACTGAAAGCGGACTTGCTGCACTGCACCTCGAACACGGCTCCACTATGGTGTCCCGTTCCCCTGGTGCTGACACTTCATGACATCATCTATCTGGAACCGCGCCAGCATCGCAGTCCTTCCTTCTATCAAGAAATGGGATGGCATTACCGCCGTCTGGTTGTTCCCCGCATCCTAAAGAAAGCAAGAAAGATTATTACAGTTTCTCAGTTCGAGTGTACCCGCATACGCGAAGCACTGCAACTTCCCGAAGAAGTCATTAAAGCCGTTTACAACGGCTACAGCGCTTACTTTTCAATGCAGGAAACACCCGATGAGAGTATCGTACAGAAGTATATACCGCACAAAGACTTTCTCTTCTTTCTGGGAAATACAGACCCCAAAAAGAATGCGGCACGGACCTTGAAAGCATACTCCTTGTACCTGCAGGCATCCGGAGCGAAACGCCCCTTGCTCATTGCCGATTTGAAAGAAGAATATATCGACATGCTTCTCCAGCAGGAAGGAATCACCGGAATCAAGAAATATCTATACTATCCAGGCTACATCAGCAACAAGGATTTAGCGACTCTTTATAATGCGGCATTCGCATTCCTCTATCCTTCCCTGCGGGAGAGTTTCGGCATCCCCATGCTGGAAGCCATGGCTTGCGGCACTCCCATAGTGGTAAGCAACGTTTCGGCAATGCCCGAAGTAGCCGGTAAAGGTGCCATTTTAGTCGACCCCCAAGAACCGCAAAAAATAGCAGATGCCTTGCTACGCCTGGAGAATGATGCGACACTCTATCAGCAACAAGTAAATTACAGTCTGGAACGTGTAAAACTGTTCTCCTGGAAATACACTGCTGAAGAATATGTAAAGATATATCACAGTATTCACCAGTAACCGGCAAACATCATGAGAGACTTCATCATCACCAGCCTGCAAACATGGGACATCGAAATAGGTAGTACCATCAAGAATACTGCATTGGAAATTTCAAAGCAGAACCGGGTGCTCTACATCAACACTCCGATGGACATTTCCATCCGGCTGAGAGGGAACAGACAATCTCCGTCCTACATCCGGCGCATGGCTGTCATCAAGGGAGAGACTTCACCGCTCCGGCAAATCAACGCCAACATGTGGGTGCTGGACTGTCCTTTCATGTTATTTTCGGCCAACTTCCTGCCTGCACCGCTTTTCAATATCGTCAACAGAAAAAACAATGCCCGCATAGCCCGATGGATTGTAGAGCAGGCTGCCGCGCTCGGTTTCAAGAATTACATCCACCTCATCGATACAGACATTTACCGCAGCCGTTATCTGAAGGAGTATATCCATCCGGCTATCAGCATCTATTACCGGCGCGACTACGTCATAGGCGAAGCCTACTGGCGCAGGCACGGCACCCGTCTTGAACCGGAGCTGGCCGCTTCGGCCGACCTTGTTCTGGCAAACTCCACCCGTTTTGCCGCAGAGCTGCAAGCCTACAACCCCCATACCTACCCCATCGAAACCGGCGTAAACCTGACGCTATACAACCCCGCCAAAGAGTACGGAACGCCCGATGATGTACAAAATATTCCACATCCTATCATCGGATATATGGGTACGATAAACAGTACCCGCCTTGACGGAGAACTGCTTTATCAGATAATAAGCCAGCGTCCCGATTATAGTTTTGTGTTCACCGGACCGGAAGACGACGGTTTTCGCCAACACCGAATCCACAGCTTGAAAAACGTGTATTTCACCGGGCAAAAAAAAGTGGACGAGTTGCCCGCTTACATCACAGCCTACGATGTCTGTATCAACCCTCAAATGGTGAACGACATTACCGACGGCAACTACCCGCTGAAAATAGACGAATACCTGGCCATGGGCAAACCCACCGTCGCAACCAGCACGCATACCATGCGCAACATATTCGCAGCCCACACGCACTTGGCCACCAATCCGGAAGAGTGGCTTTCGGCCATAGACCGCGCTGTGGCCGAAGCCGATGACGAAGAACTTGTCAAACAGCGCATCGCCTTTGCCGAGACTCACAGCTGGGGGCACAGTGTGAAGAAAATATATGACATAATCGATAAATTCCTGAAGGAGAGAACTACATGAACTATCGTAATATAGACGACCTGAACCATTGTATCCTACAACATCTCAGCATTCTGCCACGGGATTTCGACCTCATCGTCGGCGTGCCCCGCAGCGGCATGTTTCCGGCCAATCTGCTGGCGCTCTATCTGAACCTGCCGGTCACGGACATAGATTCTTTCCACAACGGGCATATCTATCAGACCGGAGAACGGGGGAAAACTTTCAACATGAACAATATACATAATGTATTGGTTGTGGATGATAGCATAGCCACGGGAAAAGCCATGAAGAAATGCCGTGAACTTCTGAAGGACATAGAACATTTATACAACATCCAATATTGCGTCATTTATGTAGTCCCGCTACACTCCCATTCCGTAGACTACTTTTTCGAAATAGTCGATTATCCCCGTTTCTTCCAATGGAACATAATGAACCACTCCATCCTGCAAAAAACGTGTATGGACATTGACGGCGTGCTTTGTGTAGACCCTACCCCGGAAGAGAATGACGACGGCGGGAAATACCGTCATTTCCTGCTGAACACTCCCCCGCTATTCATTCCCAAAGTCACCATTGGCACGCTGGTCACTTCACGCTTGGAGAAATACCGCCCGGAGACGGAAGCCTGGCTCCAAAAGAACCACGTAAAATACAACAAGCTCGTCATGCTGAACCTGCCGGACATGGCTGCCCGCCAACGGGCGAATTGCCACGCCTCATTCAAGGCCAAGGAGTACGGCTCATCCACCGACTACATGCTGTTTGTAGAAAGTTCCATGCCGCAGGCCGTGGAAATCAACCGCCTGACCAAGAAACCGGTACTCTGTACAGAAACTTTCCAGATGATTTATGAATCCAAATCGCTGTTCTACAACCTGAAGTCGGGAGAAACATTCCCGTGGCTGCGGCGTTTCCTGATAAGGGTACGCAACAAGCTGAGAGCGTCATTTCTTGCCAAGAAATAGCATCCGCAGTATCCTGGAACAGCCAAGCAGCTTGTCCACCAGCACCGGTCCGATAGCTGCAATAAAAGTTGCAGACAGCAATATGGGGACAACCGCATCAATCCCCATCATTTTCAGTATAATCCGCCCGCCGGAAGTACCGAAACCATGAAAAAGATAAATACTGTACGCATAGCCGCCTATCCAGACAAAAAAACGGTTGTACCACTTCGATGCCAGCAGCAGGAACAAGGTGGGAATCAACGTCACGGGATAAAGCAGCATGCTCAAAGAGGCGCATTTGCCGGGATAGAACCACACTATCTGTATCAAGACACCTCCCCATAGCGCCACGGCAAGCAAGACACGCCTGACAGCCGGACGACTGTAGAGCGACACAGCAAAACGACAGGATGCCACACCGACAAAGAAATAGGGCAATTGCCCCAAGGCTCCCTTGAAACTGAACAGGTTGGGAACCTCATGCAGAATCCAGACATCATTTATCCTGCTAAACACCAGAGCCACCACACAGCAGATACTCCACTTGCCCAGAGTGTCCATCCACTTCCGGCTGTCTATCCACCATTGCACCACAAAAATCAGGAACAACGACGGCAGATACCAATATATAGTGTAAGGAAATATATATATGCGCCACAACTGGCTGAGTTCCCCTTTATTATTGGTGCCCGGCATCAGATACTGTACCAGAAAATACAACGTGCCCACCGCCGCCATCGGCACCAGCAAGCGCAACGCTTTTTTCCGGACAAAACTTCCAAAACCGGAAGATGCGGAGAAAGGCTTCAGTGCATAAACCCAACCGGCAATGGCGGTAAACAAAGGCATCTGAATATAATCTATCCATACATAGAAATAACGCAATGGGTGGGGAAAATCAATCTTCATGCCGCCATCGGGCCCGGAACCGATGACATGTCCCACCACTACCAATAGGATAGCGATGCCACGCAAAGTTTCAACAGATAAGTTTTTTTCCACATTTGCCATATTGCAAATATACGGAATTTATCTGTAACCGGTCTCACTATTTCCTTCTTTATTCCTGCATTGACGCACTTTTAAAATTGTAAAAATACATCTCCTTCCGGGTAAAATCCGTATCTTTGCCATGTTTTTCTTAAAAACGTACAATGAGTAAAAAAAGTAACCCTGACCCTCTATAGCGAGGGTCAAAACGCAGTAAGCATCGAAAAGAATACTGCACACAGTAGAAATCCATTATTGGATCAGTTGGAAATCATTGCAGAGGCAATTGGCGGCTTGCTGGAAGGGAAATCGTCTTTCTCCCAAAGCGAACTGCGCAGTCTGGCCCACATACGGCAGATGACACGTATGCACAAAACAAAGTCCGGAGAGTAATAGCTACTGTGAATCAAATGTTTACGAATGCAACAAGTAGAAGGCCGCCTAAAGAGAGGGCTCCACCGGCTACTTTCTGTAAAAAAAATCACATATTTCACCATTGTATGCTTCAGTTCCTCAGACGAAGGCCAGAACACCCATACAATAGCTTCTGGACACGCCAAAACATACATTAAGCCTACAAAAGTCCATTTGCAGGCTTATCCTATTATCCCTACCTTTGCATCACCAAACATAGAGAAAAATACTACGGAAAACGCCGTCGCCACAACAAGCAGCCCCGCTTTACGCACTACTTTTTCCCTCTAAAAAAATATATATGAAAAAGAATTTTTATTTCCAACACTCCTTAATGTCAATGTTCGACCCCAGAATGAAACACTTGGTAGACAACGAAGGACTCAGAGGACTGGGTGCCTACTGGATTATCATCGAAAAACTGTCAATCTTGCCAGAACCGCGCGCGCAACTGGATTATCTCCGTGCCTACTGCGACAGCAAGAAAATTACCTTATGCTATCTTAAGAAAATCATCCTGGAATACGACCTTTTTGAACTGGACGAAGACGGATACTTTATGCCCAAAGAGTTGAATCCCCTACACAAAAAAGGCGAAAAAACGGAAAAAACTACTCAAGAAAAGCCGGATTCCAAAGCAAAAAATGACGAAAAACAGCAAAAAGTATCGAGGAATAAAAGCAAAAAACAGTCTGATTTGTCAAGCAATACACTAAACAACAAGCATTTAGCTAGAAACGCCACAAATACTAATAAAAAGACTATAGATATTAATAAAACAACAACAGCAACAACAGAAGAAAAAGAAGCTGCTGCTGCCGATGCACTTTCATCACCCCAAACAACACCCGCTCCCATCGAACCCTGGCATACGCTGATAGACAAACTCACCGAAGAAAGTGCCTGGCTGGACGTGGCCTGCATGCACAGCGGCTATGGCAGCTTGCTAAAGACGCACATCAAAGAGGCTGTGGAGGTATTCAGGCAGCACGTCATACTGCACGACAACGGCAATGTGCTGCTGAACATGAAAGACACCCGACAATATTTCGTCAACTTTGTAAGGGCCGGCCAGCGCACCTCGCAGGAACTGCATATGCTGTTGCAGGGCCTCGAAAAGCAGCAGTCTGCCGCCGCACCGCCCAACCCCTACCGCTACGAGCAGCTGGTGAACGGACGGCGCACCTACCTGGGCTGCCCCATCCCCGACGGAGCGCCGCCCCGACCGGACAATACCGCCTTCTGGAACGAAACGACCCGTTCGTGGACGTCGCAAACCCCGCCGCCTT
>OGNM01000980.1_pt1 | contig 13764 bp, 10 predicted proteins | sample 1573441 | NCBI WGS metagenome assembly OGNM01 (sample SAMEA2581915, study PRJEB24529) | metagenome | biome: Human gut stool | place: China | collected 2011
CGGCGCACAAAATGAGCCAAATGTTTCTGCCGACACTACCGGCATGCCAAAAAGCCAGCATACTTCCGGCACAAAATCCTCTGCCCCTCCCACAGGTCTTTTAAATATGCTTCTGACCCCGGAGCAGCAGAAACAATACGATACCTACATGAAAACGCTGTCTGATTTTAATTTGTAAAAGAAAGGAAATAAACGATGTCTGAACTGGATTTTAAAAAGCAGCTTTTAATCAATGAATTTAAAACGCTTTCAAAAGGAAAAAGCAATGATGAAATTCTGCCGCTGATTCTTGCATTAAGCCGCAAGGCACAGCAGTCCGGCATTTCATTTTCTAAAGATGACATTTACCTGATTATCGACCAGGTCAAAGACGGTTTAACGCCGAAAGAACAGCAGCTTCTGCCGCAGCTTTTAATGCTTCTGGAACAGCGCTGATACAACAAGCCGGAAACAGACCGGGATTTTCTCCCGGTTCTGCTCCCGGCTTGTTTCACTTTTTATTTGAAAGACAGTATCACACTTTTATTTACTGTGTGCCACCCGGATTTGTTTTGCCGCCTGCACCATATTAATAAGGCTTGCTTGTGTTTCGGGAATTCCTCTCGTCTTTAAGCCGCAGTCCGGATTGACCCACAGCTTATCCGGTTCAATCTGTGTCAGCATTTTTTCAAGTACCTGCACGATTTCTTCTACAGAAGGAACACGCGGTGAATGAATATCGTAAACGCCCGGTCCGACCTCTGTTTCAAAATGATTTTCACGCAGGGCAGAAAGAATCTGTAAATCCGAACGTGACGCCTCAAATGTGATTACATCGGCATCCATGGCATCAATCGCCGGAATAATATCTGTAAATTCACTGTAGCACATATGGGTGTGAATCTGTGTTTCCGGTCTGACACCGCTGTGTGTCAGTCGGAATGCCGGAATTGCAAAATCCAGATACTCTGTATCCCAGTCCGAGCGGCGAAGCGGCAGTTTTTCCCTTAATGCAGCTTCATCAATCTGAATCATGCGGATACCGTTTGCCTCTAAATCCAGCACTTCATCACGGATTGCCAGTGCAATCTGTGAAATGGATTCTTTAATGGAAATGTCTTCTCTTGGAAAAGACCAGTTTAAAATCGTAACAGGGCCTGTAAGCATTCCCTTCATCACCTTATCCGTCAGGGACTGTGCATAAACTGACCATGCCACTGTCATCGGCTTTTCGCGGTATACGTCACCCCAGATGACCGGTGGCTTGACACAGCGTGTTCCGTAAGACTGAACCCATGCTTTTTCCGTGAAAAGAAAGCCGCCCAGTGCTTCACCGAAATATTCTACCATATCATTTCTTTCATATTCACCGTGTACCAGTACATCCAGTCCGATTTCTTCCTGCTTCTTTATACATTCCGCAATTTTTTTCTTATTAAATGCAGTATATTCCTGCTCGGTGATTTCTCCCTTACGGAATGCCGCACGGTTCTGCTTGACATCTTTGGTCTGTGGAAATGAACCAATCGTTGTTGTCGGAAACTGCGGTAAATGAAAAGTCTTTTTCTGTAACTGCTGGCGTTCACTGCGCTTTGGCAGTCTGACATAATCTTTCTCAGTCACTTCTGACAGACGCTTCTTCACCGCCGCATTTTTACAATCTCTGTCTGCCGCAAAAAGTGCGCTGTTCTTTTTATATGCGCTCTCCTGCGTATAAGACGGATTTTCGGCAAATCCGCTTAATTCCTTTAATTCTGAAAGCTTTTCTTCTGCAAATGCAAAATAGTCCAGATACTTTTCTGAAAGTTTTGTTTCATGTTTTACCGTATATGGAACGTGTAATAATGAACACGATGTTGATAATACAGTCTGTATGCCCTTTCCTGTAAGCTGCTGTAACTGATTTAATGTCCGGTCATAATGATTTCTCCAGATATTCTTACCGTTTACAAGACCGGCAAAAAGCAGTTTGTCCTTCGGGAATCCGTACTTTTCAATCAAATGAACCGTTTCTTTTCCTTCAATAAAATCCAGTCCGATACCGTCAAACGGCAGTTCTGTCAAATCCTTATAAATGTCACGCACATCGCCGAAGTACGTCTGTAACAGAATCTCGACTGTCTTTTTGCAAGGCAGTATATTTTCATAAATTTTATGAAACAGTGCAATATCTTCTTTTGATAAATCACGCACCAGTGCCGGTTCATCAAGCTGAAGCCACATTATCCTGTGTGCCGCACATTTTTCAAGCACCTGCTGATATGCTGCAATCACCGCATCTGTAAAATCATCTGCCGTTTTGCTGCCTGTATAACGGCACAGCTTTAACAGCGTATATGGTCCTGTAAGAACCGGCTTTGTTTCAATGCCGAGTGCCTTTGCTTCCTCATATTCTTCCCACAGCTTCTCTCCCACAAGCGCAATCTTTGTATCGTCTTCCACTTCCGGCACAATATAATGATAGTTTGTATTAAACCATTTTTTCATTGCCAGCGCCTTTACGTCACCAGATTCTCCCTGATAACCGCGTGCCATTGCAAAGTATGTATCCAGTGCGGATAAATTTAATTCCTGATACCGCTTTGGCACAATGCCTAACAAAACGGCTGTATCCAGCACTGTATCATAAAACGAAAAGTCATTACATGGAATGTAATCAATTCCTGCCTCTTTTTGTACCGTCCAGTGTGTTTTTCGCAGTCTGCGTGCTTCTTTTAAAAGCTCCTCTGCTCCGGTTTCTTTTCTGAAATATTTTTCCGATGCAAACTTTAACTCTCTTAATGTTCCCACTCTTGGAAATCCGATAACCGATGTCTTCATTCTTTCTCTCCTTATTCTAAAATCCCTGCGGGCAGCTTTATCCGCCGTTTTTCTTGCATTTACGGACTTTATCCACAAATGTCGTATTTATAGATTTTATTATAAGAATGTCGGTATCATTTGTATAATACCTATAAATGTTATTTGTTCATAGTTTTAAACTATATCAAAAAATCTGAAACCACTTGTGCCTATACACCTCATGATTTCAGGCTTTAAATATGAAGCTTTACGATTCCACGTATTTTTTCAACGCTTCCAGATAGGTCGCTGCCAGCCGGCTCATCATTCCCTTTTTATGCGTGATGTAGCCAACCCGCATTTCGCTTTCATCGGCAAGCGGCACAGCAATGATGTCTTTGCCGTTTAATTTTTTGTCAATGACACCACTGCACACTGTATAACCATTTAATCCGATTAAGAGATTAAACAACGTTGCCCTGTCACGCACACGGATATTTTTCTTGCGCTCAACCGCCGAAAAAATTTCTTCCGAAAAATAAAACGAATTATGCTCTCCCTGCTCGAAGGACAGATACGGATACTGCTCCAGTTCCTCATTGGTAATCACTGCATTTCCCGCCAGCGGGTGCTTGCGGCTGATAAAAACATGCGGTCTTGCAACAAACAGCGGATGAAATTCCAGCTCGTGTGACTTTAAAATCTTACCAAGAACCGTTTCGTTAAAATCATTCAGAAACAAAATTCCTATCTCACTTCTCATTCTTGCCACATCTTCGATAATTTCATAGGTCTGCGTTTCCCGCAGACTGAAATCATATTCGTCCTGTCCGTATTCCTTAATCAAATCCACAAATGCATTCACCGCAAACGAATAGTGCTGTGTTGATACACAAAACTGTTTCTTTCCGCCGCTTCCGCCTTTGTATTTATCCTCCAGTATCGCCGCCTGTTCCAAAACCTGTCTTGCATATCCCAGAAAATCCTCCCCCTCTTTGGATATGCTGATTCCCTTATTCGTCCGGTTAAATATCGTGATATTCATTTCTTTTTCCAGCTCGTGAATCGCATTCGTCAGACTCGGCTGGGAAATAAACAGCCGGTTCGCGGCTTCTGTAATCGTCCCTGTATTTGCAACTGTAATTACATATTTTAACTGTTGAAGTGTCATTTTTTTACCCGTCCCATACTCATTTCTGTCATATCAATTTGATATTTATATCATATCAATTAGAGTTTTTACTTATCCTTATTTCCATAGTATAATCGAGCGGAATAAAAAAAGCAATCGCCACCGCTTGCGATAAAATTGCTGAAAATCCGGAGAATATGTATCATCAGGCATACCCTGACATTGGCAGTATTGTGCCGCAGGTATCACAAAACTGCTCCTATCGCAGAATTCAATACATTCCGTCTGCGGTTTCTCCTACATTAAAATGCCTGCGGAATGGAGAGAACGATGAAAGAGCAAACTATTTTCCCAAGAGAAGAACATGCAGATGTCCTGTTCCAGAAAATTCTGGCTGACCCATGGGCATGCGACAAGCTTTTTGAAACTTTTTGCAATGATTTATTCAGTAATGATGAACTGGAGGATTCCCTTTCTGCCGATGAATTCTGTCAAGCACTGTTTCGCGCTTACCGCAACAGGGATTTATCCGCTTTTCTTATGGCAATCAGCAAAAATACCCTTTTTGATCTGATACGAAATTCTTATCTGATTCCCTATCGTTTTAACGCTGACGGAAAGACCAATCCTGTCATTATGACAGATGAGAACGGGGTGCTTCTGCCTGAATTTAAAAATTGCATCCATGAAAAGGAGTATCAACATTTTCGTGAAGTTTATAACCATTTTGACGGAAAGAAAAAGATGTATCTTGCACAGGCTTACCGTTACAGTCATTCCTACCGCGATGACGATATGAATATTAAACAGCAGGTTTTAGAAAAAAATACCGGTGTACTGCTGATCCGTGAGCTTCCCGATACCATTAAATTAAAAGAAACAGAATCAGAAGCCTACTGTGCCGTCTGGGATTTAATGATCCAGCTGGAAAAAGAACTGCCAATGGCTTTCGTATTTTACGGTCAGGATTCCCTTGTTGAGCAGAATAACCGATATGATGAACTTGGGATTTTCCTGCCAAATTCTCATTTTTTGAAAAATCTGGAGCGGCATGCCGCCAAAGCGGAGGCGATTATTTATGGATAGCACAAAAGATACAGCCGGACCGGCTTCTTATGTTGATATTATGGAAAAAAACCACATGGAAATCCCCTGGCATGACTATGCAAAAGCAGACAGCAACGTCCTGATTGAAAATGCAGGATTAATCGAAAAAGCTTCTGTTATCGGCAGAGTAGGACTTATGATGCTCTCCTGCGGCACCGGGGCATGGCGTGTGCGCACTTCCATGAACCGCCTGTCAAAGGAACTTGGTGTTACCTGCACGGTGGATGTCGGACTGATGTCCATTGAATTTAACTGCTTTGACGGAACGGATTGTGTTTCCCAGTCTTTAAGCATTGCCAATACCGGGGTCAATACGTCAAAGCTGTACCGCATGGAACAGTTTGTTGAACGTTTTCCGGAAGAAAAAACGCATATGACCGGTGAACAGATTCACAAAAAACTGGACACCATTGAAAAAATCCACACGCTGTATTCGCCTGCAAAACTGGGATTTGCCGCCGCACTCGCCTGTTGTGCCTTCACTTTTCTTTTAGGCGGCGGTCCTGTGGAAATGATTCTGGCATTTATCGCCGCCGGTGTCGGAAATGTTGTCCGTACCAAACTGATTAAACACCATTATACACTGTTTTTAAATATTGCCGTATCCATCTCGGCGGCCTGTCTTGTTTATGACATCTGTTTCCGCCTTGCGGAAATTATTTTTCATATTCCGGCACTGCATGAAGCGGGATACATTTGTTCCATGCTGTTTATCATACCGGGATTTCCGTTTATTACAAGCGGCATCGACCTTGCGAAACTGGATTTGCGTTCAGGACTTGAACGGCTTACTTATTCCATCATCATTATACTCGTCGCTACGATGTTTGCATGGATTATGGCACTGCTTTTAAAATTACAGCCACAGGATTTTGCAGTCCTTCACATGAATCCCCTGCTTCACCTTGTACTGCGGATTATCGCCAGCTTCTGCGGGGTTTTCGGCTTTTCCATAATGTTTAACAGCTCTGTTTCTATGGCATCGACTGCTGCTTTCATCGGTGCGGCTGCCAATACGCTCCGGCTTGAACTTGTGGATTTTACAGGAATGCCTGCTGCCGCCGCCGCATTTATCGGTGCTTTAACCGCAGGACTGCTAGCCTCCCTCATTAAGAAGAGCCACGGGTATCCTCGGATTTCTTTAACCGTACCTTCCATTGTCATTATGGTTCCGGGACTGTACCTGTACCGGGCAATTTACAACTTCGGCATTATGTCCCTCTATGAAGCTGTTTCGTGGTTTAGCGCAGCGATTATGATTATTATCGCACTTCCGTTGGGACTGATATTTGCACGAATCCTTACCGACCGCACATTCCGGTATTGCACATAATTTTTATGTTTTTTATACAAACAGCAACATTTTAACAATATTCGGTATTAAATATTTATTTAGAGCGAAAACAATTGTACATAGTAGCAGATGAGCCGTCTCATTCGCGGATTTCTCATCACTGCTTTATCATAAAATTGCTCGGAAATGGGGATTAAAATGAATCACTTATCACACCGGCAAATGTCAGAATCTTTTCTGACGGCTGCCTTTTTATCTATATCCGGAGGTTTGCAGGATGCCTATACATACCTCTTCCGCGGCAAAGTTTTTGCCAATGCACAGACCGGCAACATTGTACTTTTAAGTGCCTGTGTTGTTGACAGAAACTGGTATCAGGCGGCACACTATCTGATTCCGCTGCTCTTTTTCGCGCTGGGAATTGCCGCCGCCGAATGGGTACGGCTGAAATATCAGCGGATTGAGCGTCTGCACTGGCGCCAGCTTGTTGTTTTATCCGAAATTATTCTGCTTTTTGCGGTAGGATTTTTCCCGGTACGGCTGAATCTGTTTGCCAATGCCTTAGTATCCTTTTCATGCGCCATGCAGGTTCAGACATTCCGCAAGGTCAACGGATATGCCTTTGCCAGCACCATGTGTATCGGCAATCTCCGAAGCTGTATGGAATCTCTGTGCGCTTATGCCAGAACGCGCGATAAACACGTTTTGCACAAATCCGCCTGCTACCTTGGCATTATCCTGATGTTTGCTGTCGGAGCCGGTGTCGGTGGACACTGTATTGCCCTTTTTGGTATGCGCACCATCTGGTTTTCCTGCCTTTTGCTGTTGATCAGCTTTTTAATCATGTTTATTAAAGAAGAAGAAAAAGAACGTCATTAATGCAGAACCGTTCCATAAAAATACCGGCCTCCAATCGTCAGATTTTAAATCTGGCTTTTGGAGTCCGGTACAATATCAGTTTTTTTCAAATATTCTTATTTTTCCGGTTTAAAATTACTTTTTATAATTTTCATAGCTGTGCTGTGGCATTTTGGTTTCTGCCCAGAGCTTGTCGGCACACGGCTTCCAGTTCTTAGCATAAGCCTTACACTTCTCACACAAATGCTCCGCAGATTCCGGTGACTGTAAATCCGTGGATTTTGCGCCACTCTCCTTTACAATCCGTTGAAGAATTTCAGGATTTTCAAGCATCGGGCACGGACGCAGATGATTTTCATTAAACGGCTGGTTATTATAATATGCCATAAATAACGGCTGTTTTAAAATCTCAAGCAGCGTATTTTTACGGATATTGGCCCCTGAATAGTGAATAAATACACAAGGCTCCGCATCACCGTTTGCATTAATATGGAAGTAATTTCTTCCGCCTGCGATACAGCCGCCCACAAATTCACCGTCATTCTGGAAATCCATGGTAAACAGTCCTTTTCCCGTCGTCATATTACGGATTTCACGGACACGGGAACGCATGTAAATTCTCTGCTCCGGTGCCGGAAGCAGATCAACAGACGCATCGTTTCCGACCGGCATATAGTGAAAATACAGCGCATAACGGCAGCCTTTTTCAATCATTAAATCAACGAATTCATCGCTTGTAACTGTTTCAATATTTTTAGATGTATAACAGATGGATGTACCAAATACAAGACCGTTCTGCTTTAATAAATCCATTGCGTGCATAACCTTTCCGTAGACACCTTCTCCACGGCGTAGGTCATTCACCTCTGCAAATCCTTCCAGACTGATTGCAAGATAAAGATTTCCGACTCTTTTCAAATCCGCACAGAACGTTTCATCTACGAGTGTTCCGTTTGTAAATGAAAGAAATGCGCAGTCATAATGCTTCTGGGCAAGGCGGATTAAATCTGCCTTTCTTACAAGCGGCTCACCGCCTGTAAACATGTAAAAATAAATGCCCATTTCTTTACCCTGACAAATCAGGTTATCCATTTCATCAAATGTCAGATTCAGGCGGTTTCCGTATTCTGCCGCCCAGCAGCCCGTACAATGCAGGTTGCAGGCACTTGTCGGATCCATTAAAATCAGCCACGGTACATTGCATTTGTACTTTTCACGCATTTTACGAATCGTTTTTGTACCATTTAAAAATGCTTCAAAACCAAGGTTTAAAACCATTGTTTTTAGCACATGTGGGTCGACTTCATCCAGAAGCCTGTTTATGTAATGATTCAACGCGCCGTTTTTATCGGTAATCATGGTTCTTGCTTTCTCATAATTAATATCCAGCTTTTCTCCATCCATGTATTTTTCCATGAAATCGACAAGCTTTACAATTTCCTTTTCTCTGTCTTTATCCAGATTCTTTAAAACGACGTCAGACACTTTGCTAACAGCCAATCTTCCCGCTGCATGTGTTAAATTTCCCATTTTCTTTTCTCCCGATTCTCTTATCTTAATGATATTATACGTCCTAAATATTTTGTGTTATATATCAGCATATGCACAAACCGATAAAATCATTATCCTCTCTTATGTAAAACCTGAATTGTTTCACTGATTTTTTTGCGCAACGGCTCATTTTCTTCCGGTATGGTCTGCAAAATACGCAGCAGCTCCGTTGTGTTATGGTCATCGCCCACTTTCTTTAAGGACTCGCATGCCGCCTCCAATATATCCTGGTCTTTGCTTTCAACCAGCTCCATCAACAGATCAATGGCTTCCTCTGTTTCGGAAGTTCCCAGTGCCTGAGCCAGTGCGATTTTATGTTCCTTATCCTTAAACATATACTCTGAAAGCTCACCCCATGCCTTTCTATGCACAAGCTTTTCCATTTTTTCTTCGGGTGTTTTCTTTGAAAATAACATACTGCTCTCCATTCCGCAGGCATTTTAATGCCGGAGGAATCGCGGACTGAATTTATTCAGTTCTGCGATAAAAACAGATTTGTGATGCCTGCGTCACAAATCTGTCGTGTGAAAAAATCTTAAATTTATGGATTTTTCACACTGCTGTCCATTTCTTTTCTTATTTCTTAACACAACCGTATTATAGAAAAAGATTTGTAAAATGTAAAAAGTATTATTAATATCTTGATTATATCTTTTTGACATAGCCAAAACCGCATTTATTTGTTATACTTATGTAATACGTTTGCCCCGGCATCTGTTAAATATTTTCCGCTGCATGGCAGTTTTACAAAAAGGAGTATCATGATTACTTACGATTATTACCGTATTTTTTACTACGTTGCACAGTATAAAAGTTTTACCAAAGCCGCTGCTGCTTTGGGCAATAACCAGCCCAACATTACGCGCTGTATGAACAATCTCGAAGCAGAACTGGACTGCAAGCTTTTTCTGCGTTCCAATAAAGGTGTACTGCTGACACCGGAAGGCCACAAGCTTTATGAACACGTTGCCATTGCTTTTGAACAGCTTGCGCTTGGTGAAGAAGCAATTATCCGTAACCGGGATTTAGAAAACGGTCTGATTTCAATCGGTGCCAGTGAAAATGCACTGCGCCTGATACTGCTTTCCGAACTGGAACATTTCTGCGCCCGCTATCCGCATGTGCGTATCCGTCTTTTAAATTATTCCGCACCGCAGGCAGTAAAAGCACTGGAAAATAACATTATCGACTTTGCGATTGTTTCAACACCGGTTCTGGTACATAAGCACATGCATCAGGAAAAGCTGGTTTCTTATGATGAAATACTGCTGGGCGGCACGAAATATAAGCAGTTTGCACAGCAGGTTCACTATTTGGAGGATATTTCCGAAATGCCTTTAATCGGACTTTGTGAGGGAAGTTCCACACACACGCATTACAGCCGTTTCTTTATGGAGCACGACCTTCCTTTTGAGCCGGATATGGAAGCTGCCATGACCGACCAGGTACTTCCGATGATTACCCATAATCTCGGTATTGGTTTTTATCCAAAATCGCTTGCTTTGGAAGCCATTGAAAAGGAACTTGTCTTTCCGATTGAGCTGACAGAACCACTCCCTAATCGTGATGTTGTCGTAATCACCAACAACCACACACCGATTAATTCTGCTTCCCGCAGATTTCTGGAGTTTTTACTGGAAAACCGTAAATAACCGTTTTCCTTTCAGCATTTCCAACGCAATATAACACATTTGATAAACAAAAATACATTTAATAAAGATAAGCTGCCACACAGTCTAAATTCCGTGTGGCAGCTTATATTTTAAAATATTTTCTTTTTAATTACTTACCGACAATGTTAATAATCTTACCCGGTACGTAAATTTCCTTTACAACATTTGCAGGAAGCTTATCACCAAGTGCTTCTTTTGCCTTAGCCAGTGCAGATTCTTTGGTTTCGTCAACAGAAAGTGTTACCTTTGCCTTTACTTTACCATTTACCTGAACTGCCATTTCAATCTCGTTATCCTTCATCTTTTCTTCATCAAATGAAGGCCACTGTGTGCTTTCAAAAATGCTCTGGTTATGTCCTAATACTTCCCAAAGTTCTTCTGCAACATGCGGTGCAAACGGAGATAAGAGCGTAACAATCGTTTCCATTGTTTCTTTATCAATGCCGCCCTGCTTCTTTGTCAGGTCAACCAGCTTGTTGGTGTATTCCATGAAACCGCTGACAACTGTGTTCAGACTGAAGTTTTCCAGACGGTTTGTAATGTCATAAACCATCTTATGTCTTAACTTCACCATTTCATCTGTTTCATTGAAATTCTTATCTGCGTTATCTTCTACAAGTGTCCAGAATCTTGACAGGAATCTGTGTACACCGTCAATTCCTCTGTCATCCCATTCTGCATCCAGTTCCGGTGGTCCGACAAACAATTCGTACATTCTTAATGAATCACAGCCGTAATCTCTTACTAAATCATCCGGTGATACAACGTTTCCTTTGGACTTACTCATCTTTGCGCCGTTCTTGCCAATCATACCCTGATTGAACAGCTTCTTGAACGGTTCATCAAAATCAACCACACCGATATCATGTAAGAATTTTGTATAAAATCTTGAATACAGTAAGTGCAGTACCGCATGTTCCACACCGCCGATATACATATCAACCGGAAGATACTTATCTGCCTTTTCCTTGCTTACAAGTTCTTTGTCATTCTTATTATCCACATATCTTAAGAAGTACCATGAAGAACCAGCCCACTGTGGCATAGTATTGGTTTCTCTCTTAGCAGGCTTTCCGCAGCATGGGCAGGTTGTGTTGACCCATTCTTCAATTCCTGCAAGCGGTGATTCACCTGTTCCGGTCGGCTCATACTTTTCTACTTCAGGAAGCAGTAACGGAAGCTGGTCTTCCGGAACCGGTACACAGCCGCAGTCCGGGCAGTGAACAATCGGAATTGGTTCGCCCCAGTATCTCTGGCGTGAGAATACCCAGTCACGTAACTTGTAGTTCTTCTTTTTACGTCCGAAGCCCATTTTTTCAATCATTTCCGGTGCTTCTTTCTTTAATACAGAAGATTCCATGCCGTTCCAGTCACCGGAATTAATCATTGTTACGACAGCATCTGTATAAGCCTCTGTCATATTTTCAATTTCTTTTCCGTCTTTTGCAATAACCTGAATAATCGGAATATCAAATTTCTTTGCAAATTCAAAGTCACGGTCATCATGTGCCGGTACACACATAATCGCACCTGTACCGTAATCAGCCAGTACATAATCAGACAGCCAGATTGGCACTTTCTTTCCATTTAAAGGATTGATTGCATAAGAACCTGTAAATACACCGGTCTTTTCCTTATCTGCCATTCTGTCGATGTTAGAACGGGTAGAAGCTCTGTAAATGTAATCTTCCACTGCCTGCTTTGTTTCTTCCGTTGCCAGTTCTCTTGCCATTGCATGTTCCGGAGCCAGTACCATAAAGGTTGCACCGTGTAATGTATCCGGTCTTGTAGTATAAACAGTAATAGACTTATCCGTTCCGTCTACCTTAAAATCTACCTCTGCACCGTAAGAACGTCCAATCCAGTCAGACTGCATCTTCTTAACCTTTTCCGGCCAGTCAAGCTTATCAAGGTCTTCGAGTAATCTGTCTGCATAGGCTGTAATCTTTAACATCCACTGCTTTAAGTTCTTCTTGGTTACTTCTGTACCGCAGCGTTCGCAGCAGCCGTTTACAACTTCTTCATTTGAAAGACCTGTCTTGCAGGACGGACACCAGTTAATCGGCATTTCCTTTTCGTAAGCAAGACCTGCTTTAAACATTTTTACAAAAATCCACTGTGTCCACTTATAGAAATTCGGATCTGTTGTGTTGACTTCCATATCCCAGTCATAAACAGCGGCGATTTCCTGAATCTGTCTTTTAATATTGGCTACATTCTGTGCCGTAGACTTTTTCGGGTGAACACCCATCTTAATTGCATAGTTTTCTGCCGGAAGACCGAATGCATCCCAGCCCATTGGATGGATAACATAGTATCCGTGTAACATCTTATATCTGCTCCATACATCACTGATTACATAACCTCTCCAGTGACCGACATGAAGACCGCTTCCTGACGGATACGGGAACATATCCAGGCAGTAATATTTCGGTTTTTTGCCATCATTGACATTAATTGGGTGTGCTTCCCAGTTTCCACGCCATTTCTTTTCAACAGCCTTATGGTTATACGTTGTTGCCATAAAATTAATCCTCCTTGTTTTGCTTCCTTTTTTCAAACACATAAAAAGCCCTTTCATCTCACTTAGAGACGAAAGGGCTACAATCGCGGTACCACTCTAATTCATATGTAAGCTGCCCTACATATGCACTCAGTCATTTGGTAACGGAAATGAATCGTCTTTTCCTATCTGTTTATCCTTTCAGAAAAGAAACTCCAAGGCGAGTTCAATTATCCGAATCTGCTGTCTTGCACCTTCCGGCAGCTCTCTGTAAAATTCCGGCGATAATCTACTATTCCTTTTCACAGTCTTTATATATTCAAATATTTACTACGAAACAGGATTATTTTATCATATTCAACCGCTTTGTCAAGTACCGATTCTACTTTTATCCGTTGTTTTTCTGATATGCTGCGGACAGCTTCTCCACTACATTCTGCGGCGAATGTCCGTATCTTGCAAATTCGTAGGCAAATGTACCATAGCCTTCCGTAATGGATCGAAGCTTTGCCATATAGCCTTCCAGCTCGGCAATCGGAACATCGGCTTCTATATAAGAAGTTCCATCTTCTGCCGGCATCATGCCAAGTACTCTTGCCCTGCGGGTCTTTAAATCATTTGAAATGTCTCCCGCATAAACGGACGGTGCAAAGATTTTTACCTGTGCAATCGGCTCTAAGATAATCGGTGATGCCTTTAAATAAGCTTCCTTATATGCCATGACAGCTGCCATTTTAAATGCATTTTCACTCGAATCCACCGGATGCTCCGCGCCGTCTGTCAGCACTGCCTTTAAGCCGACCACCGGATACCCTGCAAGCAGTCCTGTCTTGACACTTTCTGCAATTCCCTTTTCCCCTGCTGGGACATAATTTTTAGAAACTGC
>OGNM01000994.1_pt1 | contig 13664 bp, 10 predicted proteins | sample 1573441 | NCBI WGS metagenome assembly OGNM01 (sample SAMEA2581915, study PRJEB24529) | metagenome | biome: Human gut stool | place: China | collected 2011
CGATTTGATTGTTTTTACCGGAGATGGAGCTTATAGACCTTTTTCTACAATAGTCATCGGAGATGTACTTGATTGTGCTTCCTCCCGTAAGATACCTTTTGTCGTGACTTTTGGTAACCATGATAACGAACAAGGCAAAACGCGTGCCGAATTATACGATATAATCCGTTCCATGCCTTACAACATCCAGCCCGACCGTGGTAGCGTTGAGTCTCCCGACTACGTCCTCACTGTGAAATCTTCGGATGGTAAGAAAGATGCTTCAGTGCTCTATTGCCTGGATTCTCACTCGTACTCCAAATTACCGGATGTGAAAGGGTATGACTGGCTTACATTCGATCAGGTGAACTGGTATCGTCAACAATGTGCAGCTTTTACCGCTAAGAATAACGGAAAGCCTTTGCCTGCTTTGGCATTCTTCCACATCCCGCTGTCCGAATACAACGAAGCAGCTTCTGATGAGAACGCCATCCTTTATGGTACGCGTATGGAGAAAGCTTGTTCAGCTGCTATTAATACCGGTATGTTTGCCGCAATGAAGGAAGCAGGTGATGTAATGGGTACTTTTGTCGGACATGACCATGATAATGACTATTCAGTCATGTGGAAAGGTATCGTACTGGCCTATGGACGTTTCACTGGCGGTAATACGGAGTATAATCACCTTTCAAACGGTGCCCGTGTGATTGTATTGAAGGAGGGTGAACGCACCTTTACTTCCTGGATACACCTGAAAGGCGGCGAGTTGATAGATAAGACCGTTTATCCTGACAGTTACGTGAAAGATGACTGGCGTAAACGTCCGTTGGTTACGGAATAACCCTTCTGACAGGAACTCCCTTATATGTCAGGCTTCAGGATGGTTCATGCCTTTATCCTTAGTTTTCTTGCTCAACCGAAGTTACAAGGTAATGAGTCTTTATTTTTTTATAAGATAGTCACCGTTGTATTGTATTAATTATTACTTTTGTATAATTGGTAACCTCAAAAAGTCAAATCATGAAAAACAAGTTGTTTATATTCTGCGTGTTTATTTCTTTGTATTTTCCGATGGCTTTCGCACAACAAGCTACTACTGTAATTGAGCCTGATTTAAAGTATGGCAGACCCTCCAAGGAAGAGTTGGCATTGACTGCATATGCCCCTGATACCACTGCAACTGCAGTTTATTTATTTCATAAGGGTAAGAGTGGCTTTACTTACGATGATGGTTTTCGGTTGTTTACGGAACATTGGGTGCGTATTAAGATATTGAAACCGCAGGGAGTATCACATGCAGATGTGACTATTCCTTACTATGCACCTTCTGACAGAGATAAAGAGAAAGATGGTATTTTGAACTTGGACGGATGCTCTTATAATCTGGAAAATGGGAAAATGACTAAGACTCGCCTGAAGCGGGAGCTGGTTTCTAATGAACGGGTGAATACCTATTACAAAGTCTTAAAGTTTTCGTTGCCTACTGTCAAGGTTGGAACGGTTATAGAGTATCATTATAAAGTGGTTTCTGATTATTCTGTGCACATAGAAAACTGGATGATGCAGGAAGAACTTCCTGTAGTATACAACCAATATGAAATAACCATTCCTCATGTATTTGTATACAATGTTGAGTTCAGAGGCCGTCAATATATAGATGTCTTGGAAGAGAAAAGTTCGATGCAGGCTAAGCAACATACGACAAGTGGTGTAGCAAGAGTTGCCCATGACTTTTCTATTTCGGCACGGAAACTAACATTCACCTCCCGGAATTTGCCTGCTATCCGTCAGGATGAATCTTTCTGTTGGTGCCCGGAGGACTATAAAATACAGGTCAGTTTCGATCTGCAAGGCACTAATTATCCGGGTGAAGACTATAAGCCTTATAGCCAGAACTGGGAAGATGTGGACAAGCAACTGACCAGGGAAGAGAGTAAGAGTTTCGGTGCGAACTTGTTGTGGCGGAATCCATATATTGAAGAGATTCGGGAACTTAGCCGTTCAGGCAATTTGGATTTTAACAAAAAAGTAATAGGAACATTCCAATTGCTAAAGCAGAAGTTTTCATGGAATGGAGAATATAAATTGTATAGCGAAAATCTGGATAAAGTACTTAAGACCGGAACCGGTAGTAACGCTGATTTAAATTTTATATTTATCGGCATGCTCAAAAGCTTTGGTATCAAAGCTTATCCTGTTGTCATGAGTCGACGCTCTGTAGGAATGTTGCCGGTCAGTTTTCCTTCCCTTCAGAAGTTGAACACTTTTGTGGTAGCTATTTATGATGAGGTTAGAGGTAAATATGTTTATTTGGATGGCTCGATGGATGTACCGGCTCTTAATGTGCTGCCCGTTGAATTGTCTGTAACTAAAGCACGTATACTTTCTGCAGATATACCTGAAAATAAGAAGTGGGTGAATTTGCAGGAGATACCTACCAACCAGATTTTTATGAAGATTAGTGCGAATGCTCAGGGAAATCAGATAACGGGGCGCCGGACTACTATTCTGAAGGGATATGATGCTTTGGAATATAGGAAAGAGTATCAGACCAAAGACTCTCTTGTAAATAAGCAGGAATTGGTTAAAGAAAAGCTGGCTATCAGCAATCTGAAACGAACAGAGATGGAAGATGACTTTGTAACCATACAGGAAGATTTTGATTTTATACTTGAAGCAGAGAAGTCGGAGGACCACATCTATATCAATCCGATGCTATTCCCGCAGTTGACCAAGAATCCCTTTATACAGTCGGAGCGAATTCTTCCGGTTGAGTTTCCTTATCTGTATCGGTTGAATCTCTCTTGTGCACTGACGCTTCCCGAAGGATATGAAGTGGAAGAAATACCTCACTCGCAAGTAGTGAAGACTGAAGATGGTAAACTGCAATGCAAATATATGATTCAAAGAAACGGAAACAATGTCATTGTGAACTATTCATTCAGCTTGAATTCCTCTGTTATGCCTTCCGAGTATTATAGTCAGTTACAGGAAATATGGAATAAGGCAATTGAAATGAATCAAGCTCTCATTGTGCTAAAAAAACTATAACAGTGTACAAATGCAGATAATAAATCTTGCAGGGATTGTTATATAGTCATTGTTTTATGTGGCAAATAAATGATAATTTCATTAGTTTTGCTGCAAGAAAAAGAAAGTTGTATGGATAAGATAAAAACTGGATTGGCCGCTTTCGGAATGTCGGGGCAGGTGTTTCATGCTCCTTTTATTTCCACCAATCCCCATTTTGAGTTGACTGCGATTACGGAACGCAGCAAGGAATTGTCGAAGATGAAATATCCACAATCCCGTATTGTGCGTAGTTTTGAAGAATTAATAGGGATGGAGGAGTTGGAACTGGTTGTTGTAAATACTCCGGATAGTTCCCATTATGAATATGCCCGTCGTGCTCTCAAAGCCGGAAAACATGTTATTGTGGAAAAGCCTTTCACTACTACCGTAGAGGAAGGGGAAGAACTTGTAGCTCTTGCTGCGGAAAAAGGACTAACCCTGAGTGTTTACCAGAATCGCCGTTGGGATTGCGACTTCCTGACCGTGAAAGAAATATTGGACAAAGGACTGTTAGGCCGTCTGGTAGAATTTGAATCCACCTTTCCCCGTTACCGGAATTTCATCAAACCTAATACCTGGAAAGAAACCGGGGAGAGTGGCGGAGGCCTGACTTATAATCTGGGTGCCCACGTCATAGATCAGGCTGTGCAGTTGTTCGGTATGCCCGAAGCTGTATTTGCCGATATTGCAACTTTGCGTACCGGTGGCAAAGTGGATGATTACTTCATTATCCATTTACTGAAACCTGCCCATGCGCCGGAAGTGAAGATTACACTGAAAGCCAGTTATCTAATGTGTGAGAATGAACCTCGATTTGTACTTCATGGTACGGAAGGTTCGTATGTGAAGTACGGTCTTGATCCTCAGGAAGCAGATCTAACTAAAGGCATACAGCCGGATACTCCGCATTGGGGAGAGGAAGATAAATCCCAGTGGGGAATACTTCATACGGAAAAGAATGGGGATGTGGTGCGTGAATCCTATCCAACTCTTCCAGGTAACTATGCTGCTTTCTATGAGAATATTTATCAGCATGTCCGTAAAGGAGAGGTCTTGCAAAGTGATGCCTGCGGAGTTCTTGGTGTTATCCGGCTGATTGAAGCGGCTTGGGAGAGTAGTAGGACGGGAAGTGTTATCAGATTAATATGATATTCTTTTATAAGTTATACTTGATATAAAAGAAATTTATAGCATTTTTATAAGTCATAACCTATAAAAATGAAGTGTATGAAGAAATGGGAGCTATGAAAGAGAAAGCGATTGTTCTTTCCGTTGCCGGTTCCGACAGTTCCGGTGGTGCAGGCATACAGGCAGATATAAAGACTATCTCCGCATTGGGAGGATATGCTGCTACGGCAATCACTGCAATTACTGTGCAGAATACATTAGGCGTGCAGGCCGTCCATCCTGTGCCGGCAGAACTGGTAGGTGAGCAGATGCAGGCAGTGATGGAAGATTTACGACCGGATGCCATCAAGATAGGTATGACCGGAAATGTGGAGATTATCAGTGAAATTGCACGGTTGTTACATCAATATTCACCCCGACAGGTGGTTCTCGATCCGGTAATGGTTTCTACCAGTGGGCACAATCTGATGACGGATGAAGCAGTGGAAGCTATTTGTACGCTATTGCTTCCGGAAGTGTCTCTCGTTACCCCTAATTTGCATGAAGCAGCAGTATTGCTGCAACAACCCATCCATACGGTGGATGATATGGAACATGCCGCACATCTGGTGTATGAGAAATATCACTGTGCTTGTCTGGTTAAAGGAGGGCATCTGACAGGCAACGAAATGTGTGATGTGCTTTATGACGGGCATGAACTCCATCTCTTTGGTGCCAGACGCATTCATACTGGGAACCTGCATGGCACGGGATGTACTCTTTCTTCGGCTATCGCAACCTTTCTGGCACAAGGATTCCCTCTGTATGAAGCGGTGGAGCTGGCTAAAACATATATAACCAAGGCCATTGAAGCCGGGAAAGATTTACATATAGGGCAGGGGAACGGACCTTTGTGCCATTTTCCATATTTGGTAAATCAGGTGAATCCCTTAACTGAGGAATAGAGATATGAAACTTATTGTTATTCCGTCTCCGGATTTCATTCCGGAGGAAGCCCGAATCATCACCGGACTATTTGAAGTCGGACTGGACTTGCTGCACCTGCGCAAGCCGGATGCTACGGCTCATGAAGTCGGGAATCTTTTGCATGGGATTCCTATGGAATACAGGAAACAGATTGTTATTCATGATTTCTTTCCGCTGAAAGACGAGTTTTCTTTGGGGGGAATTCACTTGAATTCCCGTCATTCGGAAGCACCGGAAGGGTATCAGGGATTACTGAGCCGTGCTTGCCATAGCCTTGAAGAGGTGAAAACTATGGCTTCCCACTTTGACTATGTACTGATGAGTCCTGTTTATGATAGCATTTCCAAACAGGGATATCGTTCGGGATATTCTCAGGAAGCCTTACAACAGGCACAAGCAGAAAGGATTATTAATGAAAAAGTTGTTGCTTTAGGTGGAATAAGCGCGGCGAACCTTTCAGAAATAAAAGCTCTTGGTTTCGGCGGTGCAGCCTTGCTGGGAGATATTTGGAACCGCTACCGGACGTGGGAGGATGCAAAAGAAGTTCTGTCCCACTTTGGAAGACTGAAAAAAGCTGCCGGATAACGCTCCTATTTAAAATATGGTTTAATCAGGCAAGGGTTATCCTCTTCATTCCTGGATATTATTTTTTGATACTCTGCCGGACTTAGTATGGATTTGTATGCTTCAAGGTCGTCATACGAGGCAAACAGCACAATACATTCTTCTTCAAAAGCCTGTGGTCTGATGGATATATCCTCTTGGGTGTCTTTGAAGAAAAAGCTTTTCCCATCACTTTTGCGGTAGAAGAGATGTTTTATTGTTTGATTCGGGAACCATCCATACGAGAAGCAAACATAAAAGTATTTACTGTTCTGGTATTGCGATCCTAATAGATAAGGTATTGTGCCATTTTCCAGATAGTCCGTCATAAGTCGCCCCTCTTCTGCTTGGTTATCATCGGTTAGCGTAAAGGCATATTTGGAAATATCGATGTTGTCCTTCCCAAAATCCCATTTGTAAGCTAACTTCAAACTATCTTCCGTGATTTCCAAAATCTCGTTGTTGTGAAAAGCCGGAGCAAAGTAAGTTTTTCCATCATAAGTATAGAAGCTTCCTCCGGATAGGGAGTTCAATATGCGCGGGCCTTTCCATAAACTGCTCACTTCTTTACCGTTATCCGCATTTACGATGGTGATGCAAGGCTCATCACTGCTGACAGGAATAGTCCATGTCATGATATTGTCTCCTATCTGCTCCATTGCCTGATAATTGCTTTTCTCCGGTAATTGGTTTTGTTTGATGAAGTTTCCTTCTAAATCGTAGGTATAAAGACTGCCGAAAGGAGAGAGTAGCCTTACCTGATTCTTACTTTCATCGACAATCATATCATATACTTCCCTGTATTCTCCGGGACCTTGTCCTCTTTTGCCTATTGTGTGCAGGTAGTGTCCTTTATCATCAAATACAAATACCTGGAAATTTTTCCAGTCAAGAATATAGTTCCGGTTGTTCCCGGTGATAACCTTTACGGGACCTCTTAGCAAACAACTATCTGTAGTCTCCAAAGGTATCACCTGAATACTATCGAAAATCTCATGGATGGATATTGTCGAGGGTTTTAAATCTACTTTTAGAATAAGTTGCTGAGCATCGTAGTTTGTATTGTTATGCTTGCATGAAGCTAATAATAAACAGAATATGATAAGAGTAGTGTATTTCATAATGTGCTGATACTAATTTGTCAAACTTCTACTGGTATATTAACTGAAAGCAAAGTTAGGCAAATTAATTATTCAGCAGATGATTGTCAGAAGAAAAATTGTGAAGTAATAAAGCAAAATAATGTCGGATCATACTCTTACAGGAAGGAAAGGGATACGGGCGAGTAATCATTCTCCCGTATATACATAAGAAAAGGTAATCTGCAAAAGATTATTTCTTCAACTTCGCAATAATTTCATCAGCAACCTTCTTTCCTGACATTAACATTCCACCGAAGATCGGTCCCATGCGCGGAGTGCCTGAAACGGCAGATGCAGCCATACCGCAAACATACAATCCCGGATAGATTTCTTTCGTTCCGTTTACTACTTCATTTTCTCCTGCCACTACGTCCAGCGAACGTTCGCCAATCACGCCACCCGTTTCTGTTGCCAGACGGATACCATTTTTGCGTGCTACGGTGGCAGCTATTTCGCTGTCATGTCCTGTTCCGTCCACTACTATCTTGGCGAGAATGTTCAACGGGTCTACGTGCATGCCTTCACGCAATACGGGAGTCCAGTTTACTACCACTCCGTTCACTGTGTTGTTTTTGAAGATAACATCTTCCACAGAGTAGCAGTTGAAGATGGTGGCACCTGCATGAACAGCCTGATAGAGCAGGGCAGAAGTGCTTTCTACCGAGTCCATTACATACAGTCCGTCTTCATACTTCTCGTGGTTAATATTGAATTCCTTTACAATATCAATCGCTTCTTCTTGGATAACAATCTGGTTGAACATCATGGCACCGCCCCACATTCCGCCGCCGGGGGCAAGCTTACGGTCGAACTGTGCCACCTTTAATCCGGCCTTTGCCAGATAATAAGCTGCTACTATCCCTGAGGGACCGCCACCGACAATAGCAACGTCTAAGTCAAGATTCCTTTCTAATTTTTCAAAATAGGTACTGATGATACCTTTGGATACTTTAGTTTCAATCATAATATAATAAGTTTAAAAAGTAATATGTTATAAGCTACAAGCTACGAGCTACAAGTTACGAGTTACGAGTGGCTGCGCTATGAAACGGCAAAGCACTTGTAGCTCGTAGCTTGTAGCTTATAGCTCATTCATTGCAATCCTTCAACTGCTGACTAATGCGCATAGCACAGAAATTAGGTCCGCACATGGTGCAATACTTTCCATTCAGGTGATTGGCTTCTTTATAATATTGGAGTGCCCTTTCCGGATCAAGACTCAGGTTGAATTGGTCTTTCCAGCGGAATTCATAACGTGCCTTACTCAAAGCATCGTCCCGGACTTCCGCCCCCGGATGTCCTTTGGCTAGGTCAGCGGCATGTGCGGCAATCTTATAAGTGACTACACCTACACGCACATCCTCTTTTTGTGGCAGGGCAAGGTGTTCCTTCGGAGTCACATAACAAAGCATCGCTGTTCCGTACCAACCGATTTGTGCAGCTCCGATGGCACTTGTAATGTGGTCGTAGCCCGGTGCAACGTCTGTCACCAACGGACCGAGTGTATAGAATGGTGCTCCGTGGCACTTCTCTATCTGGCGGTCCATGTTCTCTTTGATTTTATGCATCGGCACGTGTCCCGGACCTTCGATGAATGCCTGTACATTCTTTGCCCATGCACGTTCCACAAGTTCGCCCATTGTATCCAGTTCGGCAAACTGTGCCCGGTCATTGGCATCCCGTATGGCTCCCGGACGCAAACCATCACCCAGTGACAGGGCTACGTCATATTGCGCACATATATCGCATATATCATCAAAATGCTCATAGAGGAAGCTCTCCTTCTGATGCATTTTGCACCATTGCGAAATGATGCTTCCGCCTCGGCTCACCATTCCGCAAAGTCGTTCGTTGGCGAAATGTATATTCTTCAGGCGAATGCCGCAGTGGATAGTGAAGTAATCCACTCCTTGTTCGCACTGTTCGATGAGGGTATCCCGGAATAATTCCCAGGTCAGGTCTTCGGCTTTTCCGCGCACCTTCTCCATGGCCTGATACATGGGAACTGTACCCACCGGAACAGGACAGTTGCGAATGATCCATTCACGCGTTTCGTGAATGTTCTCTCCCGTAGACAAGTCCATCAGCGTATCGCCTCCCCATTTGCAGCTCCACACAGCCTTTTCCACTTCCTCTTCAATAGTGGAAGAAGTGGCGGAGTTTCCTATATTCGTATTTATCTTGACGAGGAATTTTGAACCGATACTCATCCCGCACAAATTCCGGTGTGATGTAAGTTTCTATGCCCAATTCCTTGCAGTTCATGTTTTCGCGAATGGCAACGTACTCCATTTCCGGGGTGACAATTCCTTTTTTGGCATAGTACATTTGCGTAACCTGCTTGCCTGCTTTCGCACGGTAGGGCAGGGTGATATGCTCAAAACGGAGAGATTCGAGGCTCTTGTCTGCCAGGCGCATCTTGCCGTATTCGGAACTGATTGCCGTCAGTCGTTCCACTTCCCGCTCCTGTATCCACGGTTCGCGGAGGCGGGGCAGACCTTTCTTTAAGTCGACTTTCTGGGTCGGGGCACTGTATGCTCCACTTGTGTCGTAGATGTACACGGGGGCATTTTCCGTGATGATTTTCTTCCCGTTTTCCACTACTACGGTAGGCGTCAGATTCACTTTTCTCATACCCACTTTCAGGTAAGGGAAAAGTTCACCCTGCATGTAGACTTTCTCGGAATCGGGATAGGTGATTTTTGTTTTATCTTCCATGGTTCAATAATTGATTGCTATTCGGTCAGTTGTATGATTGTCTCCATCTCACGCACAGGATTCCCGGCTTTCAGAATACCACCGCTCAGTGCTATCCCGCTTAGTCCTACGGCTTTCAATGCCGGGATATCTTCACGAGTAATTCCACCAATGCCGACGACGGGAATTGAAAGACCTTCTTCTTTCATCTGCGCCAGGATGGAGCGGTAACCATCCAGTCCCAGGATGGGTGATAATTTTTGTTTGGTGGTGGTGAAACGGAAGGGGCCGCAACCAATGTAGTCCGCGCCATCGGCAACATGCTGCCTGATGTCTTCAAAAGTGTTGGCGGTTCCACCGATAATGAAACCTTTACCAAGTCTCTCCCTTGCTTCTTTTATCGGCATATCCAATTTTCCTAAATGGACACCGTCCGCACCAATCTGTTTCACCAGGTCTACGTGGTCATCAATGATGAAGGTAGCCCCGTATTGGCGGCAGAGGTCCTGCACGCGTATGGCTGTGTTTTTCAGTTCTTCTTCGGAAGCATCTTTCATCCGAAGCTGTACCCAGCGGCAACCTCCTTCGAGAGCTATACGTGCGGAGTCCGGATAAGAAATAGATGCCGTAAAATGCGTAATGAATTGTACGTCAAACATTCAAACTCTGAATTTAGAAATTATACTTGCAGAAAGGGGCAGTAGTATAAACGAATAGTAAGAAGATAAGAAGAAAAATTCCCTTCGACGGTACTAACCGTATCAGGTTCATTGGGTATAATCTCAGCTATATTTATAGCACCCCCTTTTCTACCGGTAAAGTAAGGACGAATGTTCTTAACAGGAAAGAGACCGGCCTATCTTTTATGATTATTTAAACTTAACATAATTCAGTCGTGTATATTGCTTGTTTCCCGAAGCAAAGGTACATGAGATACGCGCTGAGACGATAAATACCGTCTCACCGGGTTGGAAAGCATGCTCTGTACCGGGTACTTGTCCCGATTCACGGCTTGCCGTACGGGAGCTTATCCGGAAAGTAACCAGATTACCGATAGAATCTTCCAGCGTCAGTATTTGTCGGACATAAAAATAGGGAGTTGTTCCTTTGACCATTGTTTTGTAAGGATCGTCTTCCAACCGTACACGCAGTACTTTCAGTGTTAGATTCTCTACTTTATCTCCTTCCTTGCCCAGGAAGCGGCTGGTAGAATATTTCTGCCTTGCCTGCCGTTTCTGAATATCCAGATGAACGGAATGGTATATCCGGGCTATTTCTACGAAACGTTCCTGTTTAGGAATGCGGGGCGTGAATTTATAGGCAATCCAACTTACATAACTCGGGTCGATGCGGAAAATCTCGTGCAGAAAATGTCCGCGATACTTCCCGAAAGCAATGATATCGTCTCCCTTGCTTTGCATACGTTTAGCATTATACTCCACCAATAGCATGCAGCGGGGAGAGTAATAACATAGACTGCTTGCTACCCGCAGACTTTCATGGATATTTGTAGAAAGGTCTTGAATGTAAAAAATAGACTGGCGTTCGGATAGTGGAGAATAAACCCATAATGAGTAACGGGGATAGCCAGGATGGGGCAACACCACCAGATAAGCACCTGCATCTTTGTAAGATGTTCTTCCCCGGTTGTATTCGTTTAGTTTCTGATACAACAGCCCTTGTTCTGCTTCGGGTATTCCCGGAATAATCGGATTTGCCATAAGCATTGAGTTATTTATTCAAATATAAGATTTTTCGGGCGAATAATCAAACTCTGTATGGAAAAGTTTAGGTTTCTTTTGTATCTGCACCGTACCTGGATTGTATCAGAGCCATACTTGCTCCGTACTATCTCCAGTCAGAGGTACCTCTACCTGAAGATAGTACGGAGCAAGTATGGCTCAAGTGCATTCCGGATACACTACAGATGCATCGGAAGTACATTCGAAATATTCGTTATTCTAACGATAATCTTATAAATTTGTCGCATATTTGTATGCAGAGATCAAAAATTGAGACTATGAGTAATCTTCGAATTTTATTGTATGTATTTATCCTTTCTTTGGTTGCATGTCATCCGGAGGGGACTAATGTGAAACAAGGATTGGACAAAGCCGCTCAATTAATAGAGCAAGATCCGGATACGGCATCCATTATTCTTGAAACGATTCAAATGAACCAGATGAATGAGGAGCAACTTGCAGAATATAATTTGCTTTGTACTCAGTTCAATGAAGATAAGAATATACCTCATTCTTCTGATAATCAGATTCGTCAGGCGGTATCTTATTATGAGCAATATGGAAATGAACTTCAAAAGTCGAGAGCCTATTATTATCTGGCATGCGTAGAGAGTGATTTGAATCAGGAGAAAGACGCCGAAGTTCATTTCAAGGAAGCAATAAAATTAGCAGCACAAGCAGAAGAATATGAGCAAATGACTAAGATTTGCAAGAGATGCAGCCTGTATTATCAGAAATATGAAAACTTTGACGAAGCACTGGAGATGGAAAGAAAAGCATACGCCAGCCAGTTGATGTTGATTGACAGCAAAGATAACTCTACTGTCATTTTATCTTCTGCTTTAGGTTTATTGGGTGTTATGTCTCTCTTGCTTGGGTTACTTTGGAAGAAACATCTGACAGTACATTCGCAACTGGATACCTTTAAGGAAGAAATGCAGATGAAAGAGGTCGAAGCTGACAAACTGGTGATGCAATGTAATTATCTTGAAGAAAAATATCAATCCCTCCAACAATATATTTATGAGAGCTCTCCGGTTGTCTCAAAAGTCCGTCAGTTGAAGGAGCGAACGGCTTTATCTTCTAAAGTATCTTTTTTCTCTGAGAAAGACTGGACCGAACTTTTGCGGCTTCAGGAGAGTGTTTACGGACTTGTATCCAAATTGAGAGGGATAAGTCCGAAACTTACGGAAGAGGATTTAAGGGTATGTGCCTTTTTACGCGAAGGCGTTCAGCCCGCTTGTTTTGCTGATTTAATGAAACTGACTGTTGAGACTCTGACCCGGAGAATCTCCAGGATAAAAACGGAGAAACTGATGTTGGCAAACTCTAAAGAATCGTTGGAAGATATTGTAAAATCATTGTAAGTCTGAATTTGTCTGTAATTGGTAATGTAATATTGCTGGTTATCAGTTAACTATGCTGCCGGGATGTCCGTGCTCGTCCGGTAAATTTCTTCTCTTTTACGGGGCTGTTCTATAACTTTGCAAACAAAAAAGTTACAGAATAATGAGCAACTTATTATTTAAAAAGTGGAATGATTTTAGTGGGTGGATTGTCTTTGTGATAGCAGCTTTTGTATATGGAATGACAATTGAACCTACTGTCAGTTTTTGGGACTGTCCCGAATTTATTTCGTGTGCCGAAAAGTTACAAGTGGGGCATCCGCCGGGTGCACCTTTCTATATGCTTGTTGGAAACTTGTTTACTCAGTTTGCTTCCGACCCGTCACAAGTGTCCTGGATGGTTAATTTTCTGAATGCGTTGCTGAGTGCCGGTTGTATCTTATTTCTTTTTTGGAGTATCACCCGCTTAGTAAGGTTCCTGATAATAAATGATGGGCAGAATTTATCAACGGCGGATGTTATCATCATTCTGGGGGCAGGGTTTGTTGGAGCCTTGGCATATACATTCAGTGACACATTCTGGTTCAGTGCGGTAGAAGGTGAAGTCTATGCCTTCTCTTCTTTTCTTACGGCACTGGTGTTTTGGATGATTCTTCGCTGGCAGGATGAAGCAGATTCTGTGTCCGGTGACCGCTGGATTATCCTGATAGCCTATATTATAGGGCTTTCAATCGGAGTGCATTTGCTTAATTTACTCTGTATCCCGGCCATTGTGTTGGTTTTCTATTATCAGAAATATCGGACGATATCGCTTAAAGGAGTAGCTGCGGCAATTGCTATATCCGGTCTTCTCATTATATTTATTCTTTTTGTTTATATTCCGGGCATGGCTGACATGGGAGGCTGGTTCGAATTGCTTTTTGTCAATGTATTCGGGCTTCCTTTCCACACAGGGCTGATAAGCTTTTTAGCTTTAACATTTTTCGTAC
>OGNM01001000.1_pt1 | contig 13616 bp, 9 predicted proteins | sample 1573441 | NCBI WGS metagenome assembly OGNM01 (sample SAMEA2581915, study PRJEB24529) | metagenome | biome: Human gut stool | place: China | collected 2011
AAAGGTGGAGTCAAGAAGAGATTTCGTGATATTAAGCTGACTGGCAAAATGGTTGTTATTTATCTGCTGGCCGGACTTGTGCCTGTTATGATAATACTGGGTATAACATATATGGAGATGAAAAAGATCCTGTGGGCCCGGGAGACAACAATCTTGGAATCTTATGTCAGCCAGACCACGGATTCCATGGACAATGAATTGGAGATATACAACAACCTCTCTAAATATATATCGTATAACCAGTCGATTGCAAAGATACTGAGCGCAGATCAATCGGCATATCAGAATTATGAGCAGTTCAGTACGGTGATCGATCCTCTGCTGGCATCAATCATGTATTTCCATGAGGATGTAAACCAGGTCACGATATATACTGATGCCAGTGATGTGAAACATGGGTCAACAGTTGCACCATTAAAAGATCTGGCGGATGGAACGCATGCATATGATGATCTGGATAACAATATACACTGGCATATTGATCTGGAAAGCCGAACTGCATTTTCAGTCAGCCGGATGGCTATGCTGGAGCAGAAAGGTGCCAAGGGCGTTTTGTATGTAGGCGTGGATTATGACAGTGTATTTCAACCGTTTTATACAGAGACAATGTTTGATAATTATGGGCTTATCATAGAGGATGAGTATGGACATATGATATTCAACAAGAACACATTTGCAGATGAGCAGTCAGCATATGAATTGGATGTGGATAAATTCGATGTTCTGAGAGAGATGGATAATTCAGGGTATCAGTTTATAGATAAGACATCCAAGGCGACCGGTTGGAACATATGTGTATACAAGCCGAACAAACTTATAATCTCATCGGTTCGACCGATACTTATAATAGCGGTGGTGGCACTTCTGGTAAGTATGCTTGCATGTATATTATGTATACATATCGTATCAGAATTTATAACGAAGCGAATCAAAAATCTTCAGAAGACTATGAAGGCCACCGAGACAGGAAATCTGGGCATGGTTATAGGAAATGACAGTACAGATGAGATCGGTGATCTTATAAATGGCTATAACAGCATGAGTAAGCGCCTTGATGAGACTGTCAATGAGGTATATCAGAGCAAGATCAAGGAAAAAGAATACGAGATGAGGGCACTTCAGGCGCAGATCAATCCGCATTTCCTGTATAATTCTCTGTCTATGATTAATTGGAAAGCCCTTGAGGCGGAGCAGGAAGACATAAGCCGGATCACCCTGTCTCTGTCCACATTCTACAGGACAGCCCTGAACAAAGGAAAAAACATCCTGCTTGTCAAAGATGAGATAGCAAATATCAAGTCGTATCTTGATATCCAGCTTGCCATGCATGACAACAGCTTTGATGTGGTGTACGACATAGATGACAGTATTCTGAAGTATGAAACATTGAATCTGATACTCCAGCCGCTGCTTGAAAACGCGATAGGGCATGGAATTGACGTTAAGACTGATGGCAGAGGAGAGATACGCATAGAGGGAAAGGAGAATGGAGATTTTCTTGATTTCACTGTGTCAGACAACGGAGTTGGAATGACAAAGACCCAGGCCGCCCTGATCCTGTCCAAGTCGTCCAATGGCTACGGTGTGTCAAATGTAAACGAGAGGATCAAGCTATATTATGGAGAGAAGTACGCGGTGAAGATCGAAAGCACCCCGGGAGCCGGCACGAAAGTAATGCTCCACTTCCCAAAGAGAGTAGAAAACTAGAAAAATTATAAAAAATACGAAGAGTGGATGTACCTTTTGAAGCTTATTAAAGCTCAAGAGGTACATTTTTTGTATACTGTTAATAAAATCTACATATGTGCGCATAATAACATTGCTAACATTCTTTCGATTAAAACAGAGTATATCTAAAAAATCCAACATGATTCTAAAATCATTGATATATACGGATTGGAAACGTTTTCCTATAATAATGACATAAGGTAAAGGTACTGCAAAGGTGTTAAAAACATTCAGTCAAAACTATATTTTTAAGGAGGAACGATTATGAGAGTTAAGAGATTTGCAGCAGTTGCACTTGCGGGTGTAATGGGAATGTCAATGCTGGCAGGATGTGGAGATTCAGGAAAGGATGAGTCAACAACAGCAGCAAAGAGTGATGCAACAGAGGCTACAGATGCAACAGAGGCAGCTTCAGAGGAAGAGGCAATCAAGACAACACTTACAGTATGGGGACCAGCTGAGGATCAGTCACCTGATTACGGCGAGTGGTTACAGACAACATGTGAGGCATTCAAGAAAGAGCATCCAAACTGGGATATCACATTTGAGTATGGTACATGTAGTGAGGGTGATGCAGGAAAGACTGTTACACAGGATGTTTCAGCGTCAGCAGATGTATACATGTTTGCAAATGACCAGTTACAGACTCTGATCGATGCAGGTGCTATCTCAGAGCTCGGCGGAAGCACAGCAGATTATGTTAAGTCAACAAATTCACAGGCAATCGTAGATTCTATCACAGTTGATGGCGGTATCTATGGTGTGCCATTTACAACAAATACATGGTTTATGTACTACAACAAGAAGACATTTACAGAGGATGATGTAAAGAGCCTTGACACAATGCTTGAGAAGGGTAAGGTTTCATTCCCACTCACAAACTCATGGTACATCGCAGCATTCTACCTTGCAAATGGCGGAACATTATTCGGTGATGGTACAGACAATGATGCAGGAATCAACTTCGGTGGCGACAACGGCAAGGCTGTTACAGACTACCTTGTAGATCTTGTAAACAACAAGAACTTTGTAAACGATGAGTCAGGTGTTGGTATCTCAGGTATGACAGATGGTTCAATATCAGCAATGTTCTCAGGCTCATGGGACTACGCAGCATTACACGATGCACTTGGAGATGATCTCGGAATCGCAGTTATGCCAACAGCCAAGATCGGCGGTGCGGACAAGCAGCTCCTCTCATTTGCAGGATCAAAGGCAATCGCTGTAAATCCTAACTGTGAGTATCCACAGGTTGCAGTTGCGCTTGCACTCTACCTTGGAAATGAGGCATCACAGGAGTCACACTACACAGCAAGAAACATCGTTCCATGTAACACAAGCCTTCTTGAGAGCGATACAGTTAAGGGCGATGCACTTGTAGCAGCTCAGAATGCAACATTCGATACAACAGCATTCATCCAGCCATTTGTTCCTAAGATGGGCAACTACTGGACACCAGCAGAGAACTTTGGTAAGTCTCTCGTAAATGGTGAGGTTACACATGACAACGCAGCAGATATGACAGAGTCATTCAACACATCACTTAACACTGATGTAGCACAGTAAAAAATACTAGTTATATATTTCAAAAACAGGTGCTCCATTCATCTACAGGTGATGGGGCACTTGTAATAAGAAGAGATAATGATTTACTTTGAGACGGAGGTGTTAGGATGGCTCAGGCTATAACAAATAAAAAAAGTAAAATGAAGAAAATACGAAGATCTGATTACCCATATACCGTTGCACAGGCAGTGGCAAATGGAGACATAGCTACCAGAATTTCATTTCTGATCTTGGGGTTTGGAAGCATAGTCAGAAAACAGTTTGTAAAGGGATTTTCGTACCTGGTACTTGAGGTACTGTTTATATGGTTTATGATAAAGCACGGAGCATCACTCCTGGTGGATCTCTTCCATCTGGGTGGTCAGGAAAAGCAGAAGGTCTGGAATGATGCAAAGGGTGTATTTGAATATACACAGGGTGACAACTCTCTGCTCATGCTCCTGTACGGTGTGGCAACACTGTTTATAATTTTCGCATTCATCTGCCTTTGGGTAGTAAGTATAGAGAGCGCATACAAAGCGTATTGCCTGTGGGATAAAGGCAAAAAGGTTCCAAAGTTCAAGGACGATGTGAAGAGTCTGTTTGACAGCAATCTTCATGCTTTTCTTCTTCCTCTTCCTGTACTTGGAGTTGTTGTATTTACGATATTGCCATTGGTTTTCATGATCTTTATGGCATTTACGAATTACAGCAAGCTTGATTCACATACAGTTATATTCAACTGGGTTGGACTGAAGAATTTTGCAAAGATATTGAACTTTAGTGATGCAATAGGAAGTACATTCTGGTCAGTGCTTGGCTGGACGCTTGTTTGGGCTGTGGCAGCCACATTCAGTAACTACTTCCTTGGAATGATACTCGCAATGGTGATCAACAGAAAGGGAACCAGGGCAAAAGGTATGTGGAGAGCGATTTTCATGCTCTCAGCAGCGGTTCCGCAGTTTGTATCACTTCTTCTGATGAGGACTATCTTCAGTCAGAATGGTATCGTCAATACATTACTTATAAATAACGGAATAATCGACAATGCTATTCCATTCTGGAGCAATGCAACACTTGCCAGAGTCATGGTAATTGTCATCAATATCTGGATAGGAATTCCATTTACCGTCATGCAGGTCACAGGAATTCTCCAGAGCATACCGGAGGAGATATACGAGGCTGCGAGAGTTGACGGCGCAGGCCCGGTAAAGATCTTCTTCAAGATCACTCTTCCTTATATGTTGTTTGTCACAGCACCATATCTGATAACAACATTTGCGGGAAATATCAACAACTTCAACGTTATCTACCTTCTGTCAAATGGAGCGCCTACTCCGGTTGGAAAGACTGCCGGAAAGACAGACCTTCTTGTCACATGGCTCTATAAGCTGACGGTTGATAACCAGTACTATAACTTAGGTGCTGTTATAGGTATCATGACATTCATAGTTCTCGCTGTTGTGTCACTGGTAACTTACCACAACACCGCATCATATAAAGATGAGGAGGGATTTCAGTAATGGCTAAATCAAATAATAATGAGATTAAAGCAAGAAGCAAATGGACACTGGGAGACATCGTGGTTCATATCATACTGGTAATCCTTTCGGTTATCTGGGTACTGCCGATCGCATGGATAATCATGATAAGCTTCAGAGGAGAGAAAGGACAGTATGTTTCAACTCTGTTGCCAAAGTCTTTGACTCTGGCGAACTACACAAAGCTTTTTACAGACACAGGTATCCTGAACTTTATGCAGATGTTCAAGAATACTTTGATAATAGCAATTTTCTCATGTATAATATCAACAGCGTTCGTGCTTGCAGTTTCATACTGTATGTCAAGAATGCGTTTCAGACTGAGAAAGCCATTTATGAATGTGGCACTTATACTTGGAATGTTCCCGGGATTCATGGCTATGATAGCAGTGTATTACATCCTTAAGGTTCTGGGACTTTCAGAAGGCTCACTCATCAGGGTTGCTCTGGTACTCGTATATTCAGGCGGTTCAGGACTTGGATTCTATATCGCCAAAGGATTCTTTGATACTATACCAAAGTCGCTGGAAGAAGCAGCATACCTTGATGGTGCTACAAGATGGCAGTCATTTACAAGGATAATCATACCACTCAGCCGTCCGATCATAGTTTATACGGTTCTGAATTCGTTCCTTGCACCATGGATTGATTTCGTGTTTGCCAAGGTTATATGCAGAGCCAACAAGGACTATTACACAGTATCCATCGGACTTTGGAACATGCTCGAGAAAGAGTATGTGTACAACTGGTTCAACTCATTTGCGGCTGGTGCAGTGCTGATATCCGTACCGATTATCATTCTCTTTATGTTAATGCAGAAGTGCTACAAGGATAGCATGTCTGGAGGCGTAAAGGGTTAAGGATAATATATGAAATTATTTGCAAAACCTAAGTGGAATGAGGAAAGCATATGCCAGCAATGAAGTATCTGAAAAAAATAATAACATGTGTGCTAACAATTACCCTTATAATAATATGTGGCTGCCAGGACAATAACACCCCCTCCAACCCGTCTAAGGCGACCACAGATGCAGAATATGAGTCTGCCATGCATATTGCGGAGACAACGCCGCTTGGAAGGTATCCGGAACAGCTCACCTATACCCTGGGCAAGCTGTCCGGTGCAAATAATTCAAATCTCCCACAGGGAGAAACGTATGAAAATAACGCATACACACAGATATTAAATGAAATCTTAAATGTGCAGAACCAGGATATATTTGAGGCTGCTGATGATCAGTATGATGACAATGTATCCATGGTGATAGCACAGAAGGATCTTCCGGATGTGATGATCGTCCAAGATATGGATGAGCTGCAGTATCTGGTGGAAAATGACATGATCGAGGATCTCACAGACAGTTATAACAACTGCATGAGTGAAACGGTAAAGAACATATATAAGAGTTATGGCAGCAGTATCATGGATGTGGTCACATTTGATGACCGTATCATGGCCATACCTGAGACAAATATATCAGATGGACCAAATCTGATATGGCTTAGAAAAGACTGGATGGATAAGCTGGGACTTGATGCTCCGAGAACACTTTCGGATGCGGAGGAGATCATCAGGCAGTTTATTGAGAAGGATCCGGGAAATAATGGTGAAGGAAATACCGTAGGGCTGGTGGCAGACACAAGTCTCTGCGGCGGTTGTGGTTATAGCAGCGAGTACACGCTAGACATTGTATTTGCCGCATATGGGGCATTTCCGAAACAGTGGATAAAGGATGGGGACGGAAATGTCGTGTATGGTTCTGTACAGCCGGAGGCGAAGAAGGCTCTGGAGCATATACATGAGATGTACGAGGAAGGGATTCTGGATCAGAATTTCCTCATGCGGACAAGCAGCAACATAATAGAACTCATAGTTAATGGACAGTGTGGTTCGTTCTTCGGACCATGGTGGGCTCCAAATAATCCTCTCATGGACGCTGTAGCGGCCGATCCAACAGCAAAGTGGGAACCATATCTGCTTGCCACAGAGGAAAACGGCTCAACGAGTTATCACACTCAGGTTCCGTATGGCAACTTCGTGGTTGTCAAAAAGGGATATGAGCACCCGGAGATAGTGTGCAAGATAATAAGTGTGCTGTTTGACTATGTAAGATATGAGGATAAAGACAATCAGGCTATAAAGGATTAAACTCAATGTGGATCCTACCGCAAGACCACTTGCGATGAACGTGGATTACAACAATGCACTTCAGATATGTTATGGCGAGCTGAACCATGTGTTCTCTGGCGTAAGGCAGCCAGATGATCTGAATCTGCTGGAACAGTCTTATTATGAAGCATGTGATTCATATCTTAAGAATGAAGACAATGCGTCATCGGAGGACTGGGCGGCATATACATCCCGTATAACTGCGTGCAAGATCCTCAATGATGCGCGTACAAATAAAGTCGAATCTCTGTACTTCGGGGAGACCGAGACCATGGTGTCAGACTGGTGGTACCTTGAGAATCTGGAGAGCGACACTTACCTGAAGATAGTTACAGGTGAAGCAGATCTGGATGAATTTGACAGTTTTGTGGACAATTGGTACAAGACCGGTGGAACAACGATCACCAAGGAAGTTCGAAGGGAGTGCCAGTAGATATGATAAGAGCAATAGTATTTGATTTAGATGATACATTATACGACTGCCTTCACGAGAATGATAAGGCAGTGGAAGACACTGTGAGATATGTGGCAAATGAACTTCTTCATATAGATGAAGTGACAGTGATGAAAGCCTTTGAAGAAGGCAGAGACATGGTAAAGGATCAGCTCTCTGCCTGGGATATGGCGGCGCAGCACAATAGGGTGCTGTACTTCCAGAAGATGCTGGAGATCCTGGGGGTATCACCATTTAGATATGACCTGCAGGTGTACAACTATTTCTGGAACAATTTCCTGAACAAGATATCCATATTCCCCGGGGCATTGGAGTTTATAGATGATATGAAAGCCAGAGGAATAAAGATTGGTATCTGTACAGATATGACTGCGCATATCCAGTTTAGGAAGATAGACAGACTTGGACTTACGGGCAGACTTGACGCAATGATAACAAGCGAGGAGGCTGGTATAGAAAAGCCGAACCGCAGGATGTTTGATATGATAGCTACAAAGCTGGGCGTAAAGAACGATGAGGTCATCTATGTGGGCGATAGCTACAAGAAGGATGTCATGGGAGCGAAAAATGCCGGAATGACACCAGTGTGGTATCTGTCGCTGCAGAACAAGACGGACGAGGATGTACTGGCTGTGTCCAGCTATCCGGAACTTAAGAACATAGTGAATAGGGCGATATAAAAATGCCGGAGTGCGTGATAATTAACAATCACATACTCCGGCTTATTTTGTTTAATATCCGTATTTCTTTTAATTGCATACAAGGAAGGTGATAGTTATGACAAGGGTCACAGCCTCCGCCACAGCCACTGCACACCAGATTCCATTGATGCCAAACACCATAGGAAGCAATAAAACTGCTGCAAGCTGTATCACCAGTGTTCTGAGGAACGATATGCATAAATATTTTCATTTAATGGTATGTGAAGGAGTTGTTTTGGGGCGGCCGTGTGGCTATAATAATAGACATGGGCTATGAAATTATAGATATATGTTATGGTTGACAGAAATCTATGCGGTGTGAATAAAGTAGTCATGGCCAGGAAAGGAGTGTACACTTATGGGGTTTTTAACAGGTAAGACAGCGATAATAACAGGAGGCGGACGTGCAGTTCTCAGCGATGGAAGCTGTGGATCCATCGGATACGGAATAGCGACAGCATATGCCAAGGAAGGTGCCAATCTGGTGCTTACAGGACGTAATGTCCAGAAGCTTGAGGATGCAAAGGCAGAGCTTGAGAGCAAATATGGGATCAAGGTTCTTGCAGTCCAGGCTGATGTAAACGCAGGTGCGGACAATGAGAGCGTTGTCAAGAACGTTGTGGAGCAGGCGGTTAAGGAATTTGGAAGAATAGATGTGCTCATCAACAATGCGCAGGCATCTGCATCAGGCGTTACCATCGCAGATCACACAACAGCACAGTTTGACCTTGCCATATATTCAGGTCTTTACGCTGCATTTTACTATATGCAGGCATGCTATCCATATCTGAAGGAGACAAAGGGTTCAGTCATCAACTTTGCATCAGGTGCAGGCCTCTTTGGAAATTACGGACAGTGCGCATATGCGGCAGCGAAGGAAGGCATTAGGGGCCTTACAAGAGTTGCAGCTACAGAGTGGGCAGCTGATGGAATAAATGTCAATATAGTATGTCCTCTCGCATGGACATCACAGCTTGAGAACTTTGAGAAGGCATATCCGGATGCGTTCAAGGCAAATGTAAAGATGCCACCAATGGGACACTTCGGAGACGTAGAGAAGGAGATTGGACGTGCGTGCGTGGCACTCGCATCACCGGATTTCAAGTACATGAGTGGTGAGACCATCACACTTGAGGGCGCGATGGGACAGAGACCATAGAGCAGTCAATATATCAAATATGGCTTATGCTATGATAATAGAATATGATGTAGATGCGAAGCCTGGTTCGCGGCTTGCATAAAAAATGAGCGTAACACAATAATACCCAGATGGGAAATGTGTTATGCTCATTTTGTTTAGCTGACTCAGTCATCAACTATATCTCAAAACAGATGGTTGTCCGCTTGTCGTTAATAAGACACAAGGTTTCTTAAAAAAATATGAAATATCTGCCATCATCCTTGAATAACCTTACTTGGAGTACTTATAATAGAACTTTGTTAAAGAAATCATGAGATGTCATGGGCAGTCGGTGCAAAATACTGCTCGATGCATAACATTTGCCGACCATATACACAGGAAGAGGTGTTTTATTTGGATACAAACTCAGAAAACAATCTGGATACACGGGGAGTCCCGATCATTGGCCTTACATCGGAGGAAGTAAGGGAACGGATCGACAAGGGACTTACCAATCACACGGATATAAGTACGCAGAAGACAGTGGGGCAGATAGTCAAGTCCAATCTGCTCACATACTTCAATCTTATATTCCGCATACTTACGGTGCTGCTATGTATCGTTGGCTCATTCAGGAATCTGACTTTCCTGCCGGTCATCATAGGCAACACGGTTATAGGAATATTTCAGGAGCTGCGTGCCAAAAAGACTCTTGACAAGATGAGTATGTTAAATGCGCCGCATTCGATAGTTGTGAGAGACGGAGAACAGCAGCAGATACAATCAGAGGAACTGGTTAAGGACGATATCATCATTCTGTCGGCAGGCAATCAGATATGTGCTGACGCTACGGTGCTCAGCGGCAGTATATCGGTAAATGAAGCCCTGCTCACCGGTGAGTCGGATGAGATCAAGAAGAAATCAGGTGATCGACTCATGTCCGGAAGCTTTGTGGTGTCCGGACAGTGCTATGCCAAGCTTGATAAGGTGGGCAATGAGTCATACATATCACAGCTCACAGCCCAGGCGAAGGCCATGGGTGACGGCGAACAGTCAGAGATGATCAGGTACATCAACAAGCTTGTAAAATGGGTTGGAATCATCATCATACCAGTGGGAATCATATTGTTCTGCCAGGCGTATATCATGAATGGAGAGACATTCAAGAAGAGTGTTGTATCGATGGTTGCGGCGGTTCTCGGAATGATCCCTGAAGGACTTTATCTGCTCACAACTGTTGCGCTTGCGCTCAGCACAATAAGACTTGCGAAGAAACAAGTGTTACTGCATGACATGAAGAGTATAGAGACACTCGCGAGAGTCGATGTACTCTGTGTGGATAAGACCGGAACCATCACTGAGCCGGGTATGCAGGTTACAGAGCTGGTGATAAGCGGCAGATGCGGCGATGCCGAGATGGACAAGAGAGCATTTGCACATCTGCTGGCGGATTACTCGGCGGTCATTGAGGACAACAATGCCACAATGGAGGCGATCAGGGACTATGTGGCGAAAAACGAGCTGGAAAAGGGCAGCAGGACAGTGCTGAAGACTGAACCGTTTACATCGGCAAATAAATACAGCAAGGTGTCATTTGTCGAGGGTGATTATATGCTGGGTGCTCCGGAGTTTATAATGAAGGATAGGTATGAGGAGATATCCGAAGAGATAGAGGAGTACCAGAGCAAGGGATACAGAGTCCTTCTTATGGCGGAGTCAGGAGAGGATTCTATTGGTTCGGTAAGACCATTAGGAGGCATATCTCCTATTGGTTATATAGTGCTTTCAAATCCAATAAGGGAAAATGCAGAGAGCACATTTACATATTTCAAAGAGCAGGGCGTTGCCATAAAAGTCATATCCGGAGATAACCCTGCCACAGTATCAGAGGTGGCAAAGCGGGCAGGCATAGATGGAGCGGAGAACTATGTGGATGCTTCCACTTTGGCGTCTGAGAAGGATATAACTGAGGCTGTGGATAAATATACAGTATTTGGAAGAGTTACGCCTAAACAGAAGCAGCTCATAGTCAGGGCGCTCCAGAAACAGAAACACACGGTTGCCATGACTGGTGATGGTGTAAATGATATACTCGCAATGAAGGATGCTGATTGCAGTATTGCAATGGCATCTGGAAGTGAAGCGGCTGCGCAGGCGGCACAGACGGTGCTTCTGGATTCGGATTTCGGACGTATGCCATATGTGGTGTTTGAGGGAAGACAGGTGGTCAACAATATACAGAGATCAGCAAGCCTCTTCCTTGTTAAGAATATATTCTCACTGCTGATGGCCATATTCTCAGCGATATTTGCGATCACATATCCGCTGGAGCCATCACAGATATCGCTCATAAGCATGTTCACCATAGGATTGCCGGGATTCCTGCTGGCACTTGAGCCGAACAGGAATCGTATAGAGGGAAACTTTATGGTAAATGTCATGTTAAAAGCATTGCCTGCAGGACTCACGGATGTGTTGTCGGTCGGAGCACTTGTAATCTGCGGACAGGTCTTCAACCTCCCGAGTGAGGACATAGCCACAGCCGGCACAATGCTTCTTGCGGTTGTCGGATTCATGATAATAATCAAGATCAGCCATCCGTTCAACAAGATGAAGTATGGTGTACTTCTTATCAACATAATCGGACTGCTGTTCTGTGGCCTTTTCCTCGGCAGGCTGTTTGCCATAGAGTCGATATCCAACATATGTTTCCTGCTCATGGTTGTATTTGCATTTGCGGCGGAATCTATGTTCAGGTATTTGACATTGTTTGTTGAAAAGCTCAGCAGCTTCTTTGGAGACGAGAAGAACAGACGTAAGCTCAGAAGAAAGATAAGGAAATATAACATTTTTAAGTAGAGAATTGTAGAAAAAAGAATATAATAAATATTAAGATATACTCATAAGAAGCAATATTGTTTTTTATGAGTATGTTTGTTTATAAGGATGATATGTACAACTTGGATAACAGGAGGTAAGCATGGCAAATTCAACTAAAAAAGCACTTGAGGTATCTCTGAAAAAGCTTCTTAAGGACAAGCCATTTGACAAGATAACAATAGCGGATCTCACCGGAGACTGCGGGATAAGCAGGATGACATTCTATTATCATTTTCAGGATATATATGAGCTTGCCGAGTGGGTGTGCATAGAGGATGGCAAGCAGGCACTGAAGGATAAGAAGACCTACGATACCTGGCAGGAGGGCATGATACAGGTGTTTGAGGCTGTGCTGGAGAACAAGCCATTTATCGCAAATATATACAGGTCGGTGGATAAGGCTAAGATAGAAAACTATCTGTATAAGCTGTCGTATCAGCTCATAGCGGATGTAGTAGAAGAGAAATGCGAAGGGGATAACCTCTCGGAGGCTGATAAGCAGTTCATAGCAGACTTTTACAAGTATGGATTTGTGGGGATTATGCTTGACTGGGTAGACAAGGGGATGAAGGACGATTATCATAAAATAGTGGAGCAGCTTAGCACCACGCTTCGTGGAAATATAGCAAATTCTATTCATAATTTTGAAATCGAGATGTAAAAGCAGAGGACGGATCAGGATAAAGAAATCTATTACTGTGAGATATGCGGGGAGAGCGCTTATGAGTCAAACATCAGATATGAAAAAGAGATTGCCAGGGATAATATTGATAACGGGGGGAATCGTGCTGGTTGCGATGGTCATCCAGGCGGTCATACTCAGCTTTATCAATAACAGGGGTTTTGACAGGACCTCGCAGGTGCTGTTGGATCAGGTCAGCAATATAATCGAGAAGAATAAGGCAAGTGAGGAAGATCTGATAGACTCCCTCAAGGAAGATTATATGGTCAGGGCTAAGGCTGTGGCGTATATAGTTGATGCAAAGCCTGAGGTGGCAAATGATGTGGAGGAGCTCCGCAAGATTGCTGCACTTATATCTGTTGATGAGGTGCATTTGTTTAATACGGATGGCGTGATATATGCTGGTACCAATCCCGAATATTTTGGATATAGCTTTGATTCCGGGGAGCAGATGGCGTATTTTAAGCCTATGCTGGATGATAAGAATCTCACCATGTGTCAGGATGTCACTCCGAACACATCAAAGGGTAAGAAGATGATGTATGCAATAACATGGAACGACGATGGAACCAAGATGATACAGGTTGGAATCGAGCCGAGAAGACTTCTGAATGAAGTAAAACAGAATGAGATATCCACGGTGGTTGCCAATATGCCTATGTATGATGGACTGAGTGTTGTAGTGGCAGATGGCGAATCGGGAGAAATATATGGATGTTCATATGAACCGGTAGTAGGGCTTACTCTTGATGAGATCGGCATTTCGGTGACTGATGATATGCTGCCGGACGATGA
>OGNM01001002.1_pt1 | contig 13612 bp, 12 predicted proteins | sample 1573441 | NCBI WGS metagenome assembly OGNM01 (sample SAMEA2581915, study PRJEB24529) | metagenome | biome: Human gut stool | place: China | collected 2011
AGATGATGGGGAATGCTATCGACAATTTCACGAAACAGGCGCAGGAGGATTTGGAAAGAAAAGCGGCCAAGCTTGGGGCGGATGCCGTTATCGGATTGAAATTTACCACGCAGGGCAACAACTTCATGCTGCTTGGAACGGCTGTGAAGTTAAGCTGATGGGTGTTTCTCTATGAATCTGAAAGAAATCGCATCGCGCTTGCAGGAATTTAAGAGTGTTTGTGTGACCGGGAATCCAGTCATGCTGAGAAATAGAACAGATTTTCTTGATATTATTTCTGCGTATGGCTTGACTATGGACATGAACGTGTCAAAAAAGACAGGTCTTTTGATTGTGTGCAGCGACTCAATGCAAAAGAAAATCGACAGAGCGGATGCCCTGAATATTCCAATCGTTTCGGAGCAGCAATGGTTTGAACTCATGCCGGAACTTGAGGCCGCTGGAATGTGGAACGGAAAGCCAATTTCATTCGCGGATGACGATGGTATCTACCGTTTTGATGTGGGTGGTGATGGATAATGGCAAAAAAGAAGAAGCCCGCCGGGGGCATTGCCGTCATCTATGCCCGCTACTCGTCCCATAACCAAAGGGATGTTTCCATTGAGCAGCAGATCGAGGCGTGCCGGAAGCACGCTGCAGAACTCGGTCTGACCATTATTGCCACCTATGAAGACCGGGCGATCAGCGGTCGCACCGATAACCGCCCGGCATTCCAGCGCTTGATGCACGATGCTGAAAAAGGCAAATTCAGCTATGTGTTGGCGTGGAAGTCCAACCGCATGGGACGGAACATGATGCAGGCAATGGTGAACGAATCCCGCCTGATGGACTGCGGCATAAAAGTCTACTATGCCGAGGAAGATTTTGACGATTCAGCCGCTGGGCGGTTTGCCCTGCGCAGCATGATGAATGTCAATCAGTTCTATTCGGACAACCTCGCTGAAGACGTACGCCGCGGTCTGATGGATAATGCCAACAAGTGCATGGTCAATGGTCGGCAGCCTCTGGGCTACAAGCGGGGTAAGGATGGCAAGGTCGTGGTGGATGAGCCAGCGGCTGCCATCGTCCGGGAGGTCTATACTCGTGTCGCTTCCGGCGAGTTATTCACGGACATTGCCCGTGATCTGAACCGCCGGGGCATAAAAACGGCCGATAAAGGCGAATGGAATAAGAACAGCTTTCACAGGCTGTGTTCCAACGAGAAATACCGTGGCATCTACATATACGGCGATGTTCGCATCGAGGGCGGCATCCCGACCATCATTGATGATCCCCTGTGGTACAAGGTACAGGAGGCGCTACGAGTGAAAAAACTGAAAAGGAATGGCCGTCACCGTCCCGGCGATGAGGACTATCTTTTGACCGGAAAACTCCGGTGTGGAAAGTGCGGTGGCTACATGATTGGAATGTCCGGCAGATCAAAGACCGGAGATATCCACTACTATTACGCTTGTCAGAACAGGCGTGTCGGGCGCACCTGTGACAAGAAGAATATCCGCCGGGATGTTATCGAGCCAGCGGTAGCACAGGCCATCAAGGAATACTGTCTGACCGATGATGCCATCGAATGGATTGCCGATAAAACTGTGGAATACTGGGAGAAGGCAGACAGGAATCTCCAGCTTGATTCCATCGAGGGCGATCTGGCAGCCGTGCAGTCGTCTATCTCGAACGTGATGAAAGCCATCGAGATGGGTGTGGTCACAGAAACAACTCGTGACAGGCTCATAGAATTGGAAAAGCAGCGTACCGACTTGAAGTCAAAGCTGGCACTTGCCAAAGAGGAAGTTGTCCATGTTGACCGTAAGAAACTGATTTCCAGCCTGCTGCTTTTCAGAAACGGTGACATCCACGACCGCCAATATCAGGAAGATCTTTTCAAGACATTCCTGATATCTGCGTACGTCTACGATGACGATGACAACGGGCACTTAAAGATTGTATTTAACGCTTTCGGAGACAACAACACCGTTGATTTGCCTATTGATTTTGGTGAAACTGATAATCAATCAGCATTTTTCGATGGAGCGGAAAAGTTCGATTATGCTCTCCGTCGGTCAACCAAAAAGAACCAGTCGAACATGTTCGGCTGGTTCTTTTTTCTCTTTGTTTCATATTTCAGGCTGCATCCTTTCAGCGTATGAATGGGGTCCGGGAACGCGCCATTGGACATCAGGGGTGCCCACTCGATCTCATTCAGGCGGCAGTCCTCAAACCTCCAGCACATCTCGCCAGGTGGCTTCAAGATTCCCGGTGTACCATGGGGCTGCCCCATCGCCGTGGCGGCGGGTGTGATTTATTTATAATACCACTTACGGCTCTTTTTGTAAAATTGATTTCCATGAGACAAGCGGGTTTTCCTCTCGCAATCCGGGGTGGGTTGTGGTATACTGGAGCAGAATCCGGAAATCATCCTTTGAAACGAGGTATCCCCATGGAGATCATCATTCATCAGGCCATCCTGCATGTGCTGGACACTACCCTCGACGCCCCGGTGCTCAGCGGCAGCTGCATGGAGCCTACCGCCGAAAAAACGGCCTATTTGCAGAACCACATCGAAAAACTGCTGGCCAGTGACGACATCCGCCAGTGCCGCCCCCTGCCGGACTCGGCCTTCAAAAACGAGCTGGAGCACAACCAGGACTTCGTGGACCTGTCCTGCCGCATCGCGGGGGTGCTGTTCGATTACATGCACGCCCACACCACCATCCCCGGTGCCCCGGTCAACTCCATCATCCAGCAGCGGGCCTGCCTGCCGACCCAGAGCGGCAAGGTGGAAGAGGGTGCGCTCGTCAACCTGCAGGACTACTCCATGCGCCTGCTGGAAAAGAAGTACGACATCGACGGCCACAAGGAGTTCTACCTTTCTACGGTCGTGTTCCAGTACACTCAGGCCGAGCCGGAAAAGAAAAAGCTGAAAGCCATCCAGGAAGCCGCTGCGCAGGCCGTGATGGACGCCTACCAGGATGAACCCCACGCCGAGGCACAGGTCGCCATGCTCATTGCGAACCAGGCCGCCGACAACGACAACCAGGTCTCGGTGGAGCAGGTGCGCCGCCAGCTGGCCGAGGAATACCCGCTGGCCGCTGTCCCCTTTGACGACTACGTGGAGAAGAGCGATGTCATTGAGCAGTTCGAGCAGCCTGTCACCGTGACGCCCGCCCGCATCCGCCGGATGGAGAGCCGCAGCATCCACACCGCCAGCGGCATCGAGGTGAAGATCCCCACTGAGATCCTGTCCTCCGAGTCGGAAGTGGAGTTCCTCCATGACCCCGACGGCAGCGTCTCGCTGCTCATCAAGAATGTGATTTTGTGAAAGAGACCCTCTCCGTCATTGCTTTGCAATGCCACCTCTCCCAAAGGGCGAGGCCGCGAGCAAACGTGAACCGGCGAGGGTTTCATTTTTTCTCTTGCCAAATCCCCTGTTTTGTGCTATACCTTTCTTGTATTCATGCTTGTATTTATGGAGCTGGGAGGAATTTGAAAATGGAACTGGCACTTATCTGCGCACAGCAGGTCATCGTGTTGTTTTTGCTCATCGGGGCGGGCGCGGCCGCCATCAAGACCGGTGTGCTGAAGCCGGAAGGGCGGCAGACTCTCTCGAACCTGCTGGTCTATCTGGTCGTTCCGGCCATGATCGTCCACTCCTACATGATGGACTTCAGCGAGGAGATCCTGCACAACCTGCTGGCCGCGTTCGGGCTGAGTGTTCTGGCCATCCTCATCGGCACCGTGCTGACGCTGGCCCTGACCGCCCGGCAGAAAGACCGCCGGGCCCCCATCTTCCGGTTCGCATCGGTCTTCTCCAACGCAGCCTATATGGGCTTCCCGCTTATTTCGGCGCTGTTTGGGTCGGAGGGGCTGCTCTACGCCAGCGCCTACGTGACCGTGTTCAATATCCTGCTCTGGACCATGGGCTACGGCATGGTCAGCGGCAGTTCCAGCCCGAAGGAAGTGGCCCACAGCCTGCTGCGCACCCCGGTGCTGTATGCGATGGTGGTGGGCCTCGCCGTCTACCTGCTGCAGATCCCGGTGCCCGCCCTCATCGCCCAGCCGCTGGAACTGCTGAGCAACATGAACACCCCGCTTTCCATGCTCATCACCGGCATCCTCATCGCCACGGGCGACCTGAAGCAGATCGTCTGCGACCGACACATCTGGAAACTGGCTGGGCTGCGGATGCTGGTCATCCCGGCGGTGTGTCTGGCGGCCTTTGCGGCGCTGGGTCTGCTGCGCTTCGGCATGAGCGCACAGGTGGTGCTGCTGTTGGAGTGCTGCCCTGCCGCTGCGATCACCTCGGTGTTCGCCGTTCAGTTCGGCCACGATGAGCAGTTCGCGGCCGGATGCGTGGTCCTCACCACCCTGCTCAGCATCGTCACCCTGCCCCTGTGCGCACTGGTGCTGACGGCGCTGATGTAACACGCGATACAAAAAGGAACCGCTGCGCTTTGAACGCACAGCGGTTCCTTTTTTGTTTGCCGTCATATCAGCGGCATGATGTTTTCCGGCGCCGCCCGGAGGAAGGCCGGGGTCTCCGGCAGGGGTGAAGAAAGGGTCGTTTTGGAGACCTTCCACCACAGTTTTGCGCTGCCATCCACCGAGGTGCAGATGACGTTCCAGTCGAACGGATTCTCGCTCGAAGCGCCCACACGCACCGGCAGCCGGTTGTCGCTGCCCGCTGCGGCGGGCACGAGGTCATGGGCACGGATGCCCACGGCGGTGCAGTTTTCCGGCACCGGGAGCGCCACGGCAAGCTCCTGCTCCCAGCCGGTGAGATGCACCCGGTGCGCGTCCACCCGGACGCAGGGCAGGATGTTCTTGCAGCCGGTCAGGCGGGCGGCGGTCAGGCGGCGGGGGTCTGCAAAGACCTCTCTGGTCGTGCCGGCCCGCAGCACTTCGCCGCCGTCCATGACGATCATCTCGCGGCAGAGACGGTAGGCCTCGTCGCGGTTGTGAGTCACGAGCAGGGCCGTGCCGTCAAACCCGGCCAGCAGGCTGCCCACTTCGCCCTCCACTTCCTCGCGGAGGTAGCTGTCCAGTGCGCTGAACGGCTCGTCCAGCATCAGGATGCGGGGCTTGCCCGCCAGAATGCGGGCCAGTGCAGCGCGCTGCTGCTGCCCGCCCGAAAGCTCACTGGGCAGGCGGTGGGCCAGTTCCTCCAGCCGCATGGCGCGCAGGGCCTCCGCACAGGCCGCTTTGCGGGCGGCGGGGTCCTTCTCCTTTTTCAGCGCGCAGAGGATGTTCTGCTCCACCGTCATATTCGGGAACAGCGCGTAGTTCTGGAACAGCAGGCCCACGTTCCTCTGCTGCGGGGGCAGGTCGATGCCCTGCTCGCTGTCGAACAGGACGCGGCCATCCAGCACGATGCGGCCGCTGTCAGGTCTGACGATGCCCGCAATGCAGCGTAGGGTCATGCTTTTGCCGCAGCCGGATGCGCCGAGGATGGCGGCGGTGGTATTGCCCGCTGTGAACTCCGTGCGAAGGGTGAAGCCGTCGAACCGTTTGGTGATCTTGACATCCAAACTCATGTGTGCTTCCCTCCCTGCTTCTGTTTGCGTTCCAGCAGGTTGACCGCCAGCAGCACCACTGCCGAGATGACGATGTCCACCAGCACCCACTGCATCGCTCCCCTCTCATCGTTGGTGCGCCAGAGCTGATACACCGTGGTCGCGATGGTGGCCGTTTTGCCGGGGGTGTAGCCTGCGATCATGCTGGTCGCGCCGTACTCGCCCAGCGCGCGGGCAAAGGCCAGCACCGTTCCGGCCAGGATGCCCTGACGGCAATAGGGCATCCGCACCCGCCAGAAGATCCAGGTATTGGAAAGCCCCAGCGTCTGCGCAGACCAGGCCAGCGTCTCGTCGAAGCTCTCGAACGCGCCGCGGGCCGTGCGGTACATCAGCGGGAAGGCCACCACGATGGAGGCAAAGATGGCGCTGTACCAGTTCATGACCAGCTTGACGCCGAAATGCTCTAGGAAGAAGATGCCCAGCGGCCGCTTTGCGCCGAAGATCAGCAGCAGAAAGTAGCCCACCACCGTGGGCGGCAGCACCATGGGCAGGGTGAGCACCACGTCCAGCGCGCCCTTGACAGTGCGCGGCAGCTTGGCAATATAGTAGGCGGCAAAAATGCCAAGGAAGAACACCGCCGCGCAGCTGACGAGGGCGATGCGCAGGCTGTTCCAAAGGGGATACCAGTCCATAAATGATACCTCCGAATAAAAAGGCTTCCCCCGGAGGGGAAGCTCTGAAAAACAACGGATTTACAGTGCGGTGAAGCCCACGCTCTCGAACACGGTCGCGGCGCGGTCGGTCTGCAGATAGGCCAGAAACTCCCTGGCAGCCTCGGCGTTGGGGGCGGCCTTCAGCACGGCGGCAGGATAGATGACCTGACCGCACATGTCCCTGGTGGCCTCATCCACGGGGGTCAGGCCTGCGCTGTAGGCATCGGTACAGTACACGACACCGGCATCCACGCTGGCTTCGGTGATCTGGGTGGTGACCTCCTTGACGTTGGAGCCGTAGGTGATGACACCGGCTGCGGCCAGTGCTTCCTCGTCCAGAGCGTAGTAGGCAAGGATCTTCTGGGTGTACTGGCCCACGGGCACATCGCTGTTGCCCATGCAGAACAGAATGTCCCCGGCCTTGAGGTGCTCGGCCAGAGAATCGAAGCTGTCGATGCCCTTGTCGGCATTTTCAGGGACGCACAGGACGACCTTATTTTCCAGCAGATCCACGCGGGAATCGCTGTCCACGAAATCCAGACCCTCGGTGTTCACCTCAGCGGAAGCGGTGCTGTCCAGCTGGTTCATCTGCTTCTGACCTGCCGAAAGGAACAGGTCACAGTCTGCGCCCTCCTGGATCTGGGTCTTCAGGGTGCCGGAAGAGTCGAAGTTGAAGCGGAAGGTCACGCCGGGGTTCTCCGCCGAATAGGTCTCGGCGATGGCGTTCAGCGTCTCGGTCAGGGACGCTGCAGCGAAGACGATCAGCTCGACGGACTCGCCCGAAGCAGCCTCCGAAGAGGCGGCGGCAGAGCCTGCCACGGAGGAAACGGAGCTGCTGGAGCCGCCGCAGGCGGTCAGGGCAGCAGATGCGGACGCGATGCCGGCAGCGCACAGGAAGCCGCGGCGGGAGATCTGGGCATTCATGGTCATTTCTCCTTACGTTGTTCTCATAGAGTTATCGTTTACAGCGTCTCCCGCAGGGCGGGGCTGTAAAGGCCGCATTACTTCCGGGCACACTCGCCGTCCAGCCCGGCGGCGATGCGGATGCCGTGTTCGAGGCTGGGCAGGATGTACTCCAGATTCTCCTGCACGGCCTTGGGGCTGCCCGGCAGATTGACGATGAGGGTCTTGCCGCGCAGGACGCTGGCTGCGCGGCTGAGCATCCCACGCGGGGTGATGCTCAGGCTGTGGTACCGCATGGCCTCGGCGATGCCGGGGGCGCTGCGGGTGGCCACAGCATAGGTTGCCTCCGGGGTGATGTCGCGCGGGGAGAAACCGGTGCCGCCGGTGGTCAAGATCAGGTTCACCTGTCGGCCGTCGGCCAGCTGGATGAGCTGGGCCTTCAGCGCCTTGGCCTCATCGGGCAGGATCATGGTCTCTTCCACTTTGTACCCGGCGGCGGTCAGCATCTCCACGATGAGCGGGCCGCTCTTGTCCTCCCGCTCGCCGCGGGCGCCTTTGTCCGACAGGGTGATGACGGCTGCGCGCAGCGGCGGGTCTTCCTCCGGGGGCAGCAGGATCATCTCGTCGCCCACATGGAGAGTGCCGCCGTGGAGTACACGGGCAAACACGCCCTCGTGGGGCATGATGCACTCGCCGGTCTGCTGTTTGATAACGCAGTCGTTGTGGCATTCCTTGCCGATCTGGGTCATCTCCAGCACGACCTCACCGACCTGAAAGCGGCTGGTGACGGGCAGATTGCGGAAATCGAACCCCTCCACGACGAGGTTTTCGCCAAAGGCACCGTAATCGACCCAGATCTTCTTGCGGAAGTTCTCGATCTTTTCGGCGCTGAGCAGGCTGACCTGACGGTGCCAGTTTCCGCCGTGGGCGTCGGTCTCAATGCCCCATTCCGGGGTCAGGGTGGCTTCGGGCACCTCGGTCTTGACGGTGCCGCGCTTCGGGCTGGTGCAAATGGCCAGGATCTTTCCCATATTATCCTCCGATCCGATACATCCCGCGTGTAGCCGGGACATCCTGTTTCAATTCAAAGTGGTGCTCCTGGGGCTTTTCCCAGATGGTGGTGCGGATGGCGCTGAGCAGCGCTTCGTCCGACGCGCCGCTGCGCAGGAGCATTTTCAGGTCGCAGCCCGCCTCGCTGGCAAGGCAGGGCCGCAGAAATCCCTGGCTCGTGAGCCGGACCCGGTTGCAGGAAGCGCAGAACTTGCCGTGCACGGCCGCAATGAAGCCCACGCTCCCCTGCCAGCCCGGCGCGGTATAGTAGACTGCCGGGCCGTCGCCGATGCCTGCCGTTTCCTGACGGGAAAGCGGGGCCAGCTCCGGCCAGCGCTTCCGGAAGCGGGCCAGCAGGTTCGGCCCGGAGATGCAGGGCATTGCGGCCCCATAGCCGATGGGCATCATCTCGATGAAGCGCACCTGTAAAGGCTTTGTCTCCGCCAGAGCAGCCAGCGCTTCCAGCTCTCCCTCGTTGACGCCCACCTGCGGCACGCAGTTCAGCTTGACGGGCAGGCCGCTTTCCAGCGCGGCCCGGATGCCCGCCATCACATCCGCAAAGGCGTCCCGCGCGGTGATGCGGGCGAACACTTCCGGCGAAAGGGTGTCCAGACTGATGTTCACGCTGTCCAGCCCGGCGGCAAGCAGGGCGGGCAGCTGCTGCGCCAGCAGCACCCCATTGGTGGTCATGGTGACACGGCGGATGCCGGGGATGGCTTTCAGCTGCGCCACCAGATGGTCTACGCCTTTGCGCACCAGCGGCTCGCCGCCGGTGACGCGGACCGTATCCACCCCGCACTGCGCAAACAGTGCGGCAAGGCGGAGAAATTCTTCGTACGTCAGGATATCTTCCCGTTCCAGTTTCTCCACACCGTCCGGCATACAGTAGCGGCAGCGCAGGTTGCACAGGTCGGTGACTGAGAGGCGCAGATAGTGGTTCGTGCGGCTGTCTGCCCTCCGCCCGGATGTACAGGCCGCTCTTGCCGCCGCTCTTCTTTTCCAGATGGATCTCGCCCAGCTCCATCCCCTTATCCACGGCCTTGCACATATCGTAGATGGTCAGCAGCGCGGTGGAAACACCGGTCAGGGCCTCCATCTCAACGCCGGTGACGCCGCTGGTCTTGACGGTGCAGCGGGCCTCCACCGCCCGGCGCTCCGGCAGCAGTTCGAACTCGATCTGCACCTTGGTCAGCGGCAGCGGATGGCACAGCGGGATCAGCTCGCTGGTGCGCTTGGTGGCCATGATGCCAGCCACGCGGGCTACGCCCAGCACATCGCCTTTCTTCACCGTGCCGTTCTGCACGGCGGCAAAGGCGTCTTCGTTCATGGTAATGATGCCGTGGGCCGTGGCCTCGCGGGAGGTGACAGGCTTGCCGCTCACGTCCACCATCACCGCATTGCCCTCGGCATCGAAATGGGTCAGTTTATTTTCTGTTGTATTCATAAAATTCACGTTATCCTTCGTGTAGCCTTTCACAACGGAGCCGGCTCAGCAGTGCCCGAACCCGCAGTTGGGCCAGGTGCAGGTGCCGCAGCCCAGGCAGAGGCCGCCCTCCCCCAGGCGGGCGATATCCTCGGCGGTGATGGGGTCATCGGCCAGCAGACGGGGCAGCAACAAATCGAAAATGGTCCGCTTGGCGTACATCACGCAGCCCGGCAGGCCGCAGACGGGCACACCGTCCAGATAGCTGACCAGGAACATGGCACCGGGCAGCACCGGCGCACCGTAGCAGATGATGTCAGCCCCGGTGTTTCGGATGGCCAGCGGGGTGCGGTCGTCGGGGTCCACGCTCATGCCGCCGGTGGTGAAGATCAGCTCGCAGCCCGCCGCCTTTGCTTCCAGAATGGCCGCTGTGATGCCCGCCGGGTCGTCGTCGCAGACCTTGTGGAAGACCATCTCGCAGCCGTATTCCGCCAGCTTGCGTTCCAGGATGGGGGTGAATTTATCCTCGATGCGGCCCTTGAAGACCTCACTGCCCGTGGTGATGACCGCAAACTTCTTCTGGTGGAAGGGCAGGACGTTCAGGATGGGCTTGTCCCCCGCTGCTTTCTGCATGGCGTCCATCTTTTCCTGCTCGATGACCAGCGGGATGATGCGGGTGCCGGCCAGCTTCTGGCCCTTTTTCACGGGCAGGTCGCCGTGGATGGTAGCGATCATCATTTGGGGTGTGCGGTTCACGGCCAGCAGGGCGGCGCGGTCGATCTTCAAAAGACCGTCGCAGTCGGCAACCAGTTCGATCTTGCCTTCCTTCGGCTCAGTGCCGTGGATGTTGCGGCCCGCCGCTGCCTTGTACAAAAGGGCAGCGGCTTCGTCCTCGTGCAGGATGCCGGGGCGCTTCTCCCAGACATAGAGATTCTCTTTGCCAATGGAGAGCAACACGGGGATATCCTCCGGCTGGACGATGTGCCCTTTGCGGAAGCGTGCTCCCTTGAACTGGCCGGGAATGATCTGTGTAATGTCGTGGCAGAGCACCTGCCCGACAGCGTCTTCGGTACGGATGAGTTTCATGCAGAACCTCCGTTACAGGGACGGCATCTGGTTCTCGATCCAGTCTGCCAGAGCAGCAGGATCGTCCAGTGCAAAATCAGCGCCCGGCACATCGCCCACGATGGCCATGGGCTGGAACGCGGTGCCCACCGGGCTGACCGAGCTGCGCACCACTTCGATCTTGGCCCAGCCGCTGTCGCCAAAGCCTTCCAGCAGTACAAGGTCGTAGCCGTGGCGCTCGAACAAAGCCAGCAGGTCCTGCTCGTTCAGGCGGAACTGCTCGGTAAGCAGATAGCGCCCGGCAGTAAACACGGCCACACCCTCGGCACCGGCCTCATGCAGGCGGTCGGTCTCGGCGGGCAGGCGCAGATCGTCAGCCTCGCGGATCACGCCCACCTTCAGCCCGCGGCTCTTGAGCACCGGCAGCAGCGCGGCCAGCAGAGCGGTCTTGCCGCTGCCTGCGGAACCGCTGACAGCCAGCACTGCCGGATGCTTGAAGCTCAGTTCGGCGGCAAGCGCCTGTTTTTGTTCACTGTACAAAAGTATCACCCTCCGTTTTATCCCATCGGCAAAAACTGCCGGTTCACTCCTCAATGCGCACAAAGCGCGGCTGCACTTTGCCGTCCCGCTCCACGGTCTCGCACCACATGGCCGCCGGGCGCACCCAGAGGTCGTGGTCTCCATAGAGGGTGCGGTAGACCACCAGTTCTTCTTCGGTCTCGCTGTGGTGTGCCATGCCCAGCACTTCGTATTCCCGGCCCTTGAAATGCCGGTAGCGGCCGGGCCTGATCTCATAATGGAATTCCATCCCGTTTTCCTCCTGCTGATGTTTTTCTTATTGTATCATGATTCCGCTCCGCTGAAAAGATGCCAGAAAAATCGCCTCAGATTTTGGGCGAAACGGTCGGGAAGAGTCGTTTTCTTTTGCCGTTTTTTGTGGTATACTACTTATAAATATATAACGTTCTGAAAAAACGGATCTTTCAACCGAGGTGAGATCGTATTGAGCCGTTCCAACTGCACCTTGCGGCAGGCAAATGCCACTTACCGGGCGCTTCGGCAGGAAACACAGGCCCTCGTCCGGCGGGCCGAAACTGCCCTCATCGCCGCCATCGTACTGTATAAGCTCCTCACCGAGCTTGTGTTCCTCCCCGCCATGCGGGGCATCTGGAGCCTGACGCTCCGCGTTTCGCCGGTGAACTACCTGACGAACACCAACGCGCACCAGATCTTTACGGCCCCCAGCATCCTGAGCGGCATCGCGCTCATCGCCATTCTGGTGGCGCTCTGGAACCTGTATGAATTTTCCATCGTGCTGCATGGGCTGAACCGGGCCCGCCGGGGGGAGCCTTCTGGTCTGCCCGCCCTGTTCCGGGCCTCCCTCGCGGACATCCGCCACGTGCTGCACCCGAAGAACTGGCCCATCCTGCTCTACTGTGTGCTCCTCATCCCGTTCACGGACATGTACGTCACCGCCAGCTACATCACCCAGCTGGCCGTACCCGAATATATCCTGGGCGTCATCCGGGCAAAGCCGGGCATTCTGGTGCTGTATGGGGCAGGCATTCTGGCCGTTGTGCTGCTGACCGTCTTCTTTGCTCTGGTGCTGCCCCTGTTCATGCTGGAACGCAAATCGTTCGGCTCCGCCGTAAAAGAGAGCTGCCGCTGTGTGAAGCAGCGGTTCTGCGAAGTCCTGACTGCGCTGGCCCGATGGAACATCGGAGTGCTGCTGCGCACCGGCCTGCTCTTTGCGCTGGCCGCTGCCCTGCTGTATGGCATCGCGGCACTGGTAGGGCTGGAAAGCACCCGCGCCATGCTGCTGCTCTCCCGCGCACTGCAGCTGGTGGAGCTGCCCTTCTTCGGCTTTCTGCTGGACTGCCGGGTCACTGTGGCCCAGTGCACCATCCTCGGTCTGCTCTACTTCCGGATACAGGGCCTGCCCCAGCCGGACGTGCCGCCGGACGATAAGCCCGCCCGCCGCAGCGGCCGCCTGCTGCTGACGGCTCTGGTGGCAGGCGTCACCCTCGCGAGCTGCGCCGCCACAGCCTATCTGCTCAGCCTGCCCCAGGACGATGCGCTGCTCTCGGCAGTGGGCGGTGTGACGCCCCTCGTCACCTACCACCGCGGCGACTGCTCCATTGCCCCGGAAAACACCATCCCCGCTTTCCGGTCTGCCATCCGGAAGGGCGGCGACCGCATCGAACTGGATGTCCAGATGAGCCGGGACGGCGTGGTGGTCGTGACCCACGACACCAGCCTGAAGCGCTGCACCGGCAAAAACGCCAAGGTGTACGATCTGACCTTTGCGGAGATCGAAGCGCTGGACGCGGGCCGCTGGTTCAGCGCCCGCTTTGCCGGGACGCGCATCCCCTCGTTTGAGGAAGTGCTGCAGCTCTGTCAGGGCCGCATCGACCTGAACGTGGAGATCAAGCCCAGCGCCGCCACCCCGACGCTGGAAGCCGAGACCGTCCGTCTGCTTCGGGCCTACGGTTTCGAGGGGCACTGCGTCATCACCTCGCAGAGCTATGAGACGCTGCACAAAGTCAAGGAGCTGGCCCCGGATATCCCCACCGGCTACATTCTGGCGCTGGGCGTCGGCAACTACTACGACCTGCCGGATGCCGACTTTTTCAGCGTGGAGCATACGTTCATCACCTCCGGCATGGTCAATCAGATCCACCTGCGCGGCAAGACCATCTCGGCCTGGACCATCGCCCAGGAGGACGATGCCCGCCACATGATGGAGCTGGGCGCAGACGACCTCATCACCGACAAGCCTGACCTGGTGCATGAGCTGCTGCGCCAGAATGCCGAGATGGATACCACCCTGCTCTCGCTCCACGATGCGATCCAGGGCTGGTTCTTCCCCGCCCCGGACGAAGAAGTTTCGGACGAGGCGGAGGATGTCATCGAAGATGTCATCGAGGACCCGGAAGAGTTCCTGGATGCCG
>OGNM01001021.1_pt1 | contig 13487 bp, 17 predicted proteins | sample 1573441 | NCBI WGS metagenome assembly OGNM01 (sample SAMEA2581915, study PRJEB24529) | metagenome | biome: Human gut stool | place: China | collected 2011
CATCTGGCTACTGCTCCACGGGTGCCGCGTCTGGCTACTACTCCACGGGTGCCGCGTCTGGCGACTGCTCCACGGGTGCCGCGTCTGGCGACTGCTCTTCTGCAGAGGTAAGCGGAAAAAACAGCATTGCCGTTGCAAACGGTTACAACAGCAAGGCTCGTGGATCGGTTGGATGCTACATCGTGCTGACCGAGTATGACGATGACGGTAAGTTCCTGTTGGCAAAAATGGCGCGGGTGGACGGAACTGTCATAAAGGACGGCGTTTGGTACACGCTTAAAAACGGAGAATTTGTGGAGGCGGAATAACCAACGAGCTATATAAGAGCTGTGCTATCTGGCTATACGGGCGTGCGGAAGGAGGTGAAGACACACGGCTACCGGAAAAAGATACTACTGGCTAAAGCTCAAAGACAGCTTTATGCGGTCTGACGCGGTGGATTTTCTCATGGGGCAGAAGAACGGCGCAAACTATGTGGTGTTATACCAGATGCTCTGCCTTATGACCATCAACACCAACGGCAGGCTTTCACGGCAGATTGGTGAGGTGATCATTCCGTATGACGTGGACAAGATTCAGCGTGATACCAAGTGGTTTTCTACCGATACTGTGCGCGTTGCGCTGGGTCTTTACGCGAAGCTTGGGCTGATTTATCAGGAGCAAGACGGCACACTTGTGCTTGCAAATCACTCGGAAATGGTCGGAAGCGCGACAGACTACGCAATGCAAAAAAAACTGCAAAGAACGAACCAACGTCTAATCAGCTCTTCTGACTGTGGACATTGTCCACAGGATGTCCACGAAAACGTCCACAAAAATGTCCATACAGATATTAGAGATAAGATATTAGATATAGATAAGTCGTCGTCATCTAAAGATGACTCCTCCTATACAGGGACGAGGACGACGATATCGCCTGTGGATTTTTTTAGAGAAAACATCGGTAAGTTGAGCGCTAACAGCGAAAAAGAGCTGACCGGTTACATCGAGCGCCTGGGCGACGATCTTGTGACCGAGATCATCCGCAAGTGCGGGGATCTGGGCGGCAGAAGCTGGGCCTATGTCCGCAAGGCGCTGGAAGAGGCCGACAGGCAAGGTTGCACGTCTGTGGAGGAGTACCGCAAGACAAACCCCATCGGGGCTGGCAGAAACTTGAGAGTTGATCGTGCAAAACCAGGCGGGAATAACTTTTTGGACATACCCTTGCAAAAAAACTTGCGAAGGCTGAAAAAGAAAGGTGAAGAAAGTGCCTAAATATCACGTTGTTGTGCTGTGCAGCGGCCCGGTAGGGGATGCGGCCCTGACCTACCGTCTGACCGCCAGCAGTCAGCAGGCCGCAGAATTTCACGCCTGCCAGATGGCGGGAGATCATTACCCGGAGTACCGGGATATCCATGTCAAGAGAACGGAGGTTTTGACACGTGGCTGAAGTGAGGTTGATTAACGCAAATGCGCTTTGCCAGCATATCCAAGACTGGAAAACCAGATGCCAGGAGCTGCACAGGCACAGCGTCGGCATGTATCACATGATGATATACGATGTGCTGTGCCAAGTGCTGGATGTCATTAACGATACGCCCACCATTGACCCGGAAAACCTGCGGCCAGTGGCGCATCGGGACATGGAAAGAGATGCCGTCGGCGATCCTATCATCTGGACTTGCTCGAATTGTAAAGAAAGCATTGTCATGTATGACGGGGCACCAATGGAAAACGGATATAAATACTGCCCGCATTGCGGAGCAAGAATGGAGGATGTGCCGTATGACGTTGATTGACCGTGACGAGCTGCTCAAGCACGAAGTTATGATTATCACCAAGGGCAACGCTGCTTTTCATGGCGTTCCGTCATCGCTTATCGAGACGGCCCCGGTTATTGACTTCAAGAACCTGCAGCCCGTATGGAGAGACCCGAAAACCGACCCACCGAAGGTCGAAACCGAAGTTCTGGTTTTGTGCTGGCGTTATGACTATCTGGGCATTACAACGGCGCACTACGAGGACGGAAATGTTTTCTCCGAGGACAGCGAATGGAATTGGGAAGATCTCCCTGATTGGGGAACATATGACGAGGAACGGGACGACTACCGAATCCCGGAAGGCTGGTGGGAATACCGCCACTTCAACCCGGACGACGATTACAACAACAAGATCGACTGCCCCGTGGTTGGCTGGATGCCGTTTCCTCCGAAGGAGAGAAGCGTATGAAAGTGCTAATTGCCTGTGAGGAATCGCAGGAAGTATGCAAAGCGTTCCGGGCTCGTGGTCACGAAGCCTACTCTTGTGATATTCAAGAACCGTCCGGCGGACACCCTGAGTGGCATATCCTCGGGGACGCTCTAATGGCTCTGAGGGGGGGGCGAGTCGTGACGATGGACGGCATAACGCATGACGTTGGCAAGTGGGACTTGCTCATTGCGCACCCGCCCTGCACACACCTGGCTGTTTCTGGTGCACGGTGGTTCACGGAGGGGAAAAAACCACTAAGCTTACGCTATGAAGCTGCTGCATTCTTTATGAAATTTGTAGAAGCAGATATCCCACAAATCGCAATCGAAAACCCCGTGTGTGTGATGTCTACTCTATACCGAAAGCCGGACCAGATTATCAATCCCTGGCAATTTGGGCACCCGGAGCAAAAGAAAACTTGCCTGTGGCTTAAAAATCTTCCTATCCTTGAGGAAACTGACAACGTGTACGATTACATGATGACGTTACCGCCAAAATTGCGAGAGAAGAATCACTGGATGGGGAAAGGCCACTCAAAAGAACGAAGTAAAACTTATCCAGGCATTGCAAAAGCAATGTCAGAACAATGGGGGTGATTGTATGACGCAGAAACAGTTTATCAAGCAGCTGATGAGCCGCGGCGTTTCGCACTCGGATGCCTGCGGGCTGGCGGCCTACATGAAAGAGCTTCGCCAGCTGATCGAAAAGCATAAGGACAAGCCCAAGGATCTTTCGTTTTATAACCTCGAACGGGTTAAAGCGACGATCATCTGCGAGGCTATGGCTTTGGTGCTGTCAGGTGAGTATGAGCCAAATGAGAGCAAAGTGAAATCCAACCCTGAAACCGACACTATGAGTCCGGAGGAAATGGCCCGTTATTTGATGGGATTTTGCCGTTGCTGGTTGGCAACCGGAAATGGTTGCCCAGGTTGCACGTTCGATAAGCCGACCAGTAACGATGGCGATGGAGAATGCCGTCTCGGCGTTCCTTCCGACTGGGATTTTTGAGGGGGAGAAGTGAAGCATGAAAACCGAAAAAAGAATGCTCTGTTTTATCGTGGCAGCAGCATTGCTGATTGTGACGCTGTGGTTTACATCCTGCGGCGCGACCACTGCCGAAGCAGAAGCGGAGAGAAAACCCTGCTACCATGTCACGGTCTACTCCCCGGCAATCGAAAAAGTGGGCTATGCCGGCAGAAGGAAACCGAAGTACACCATCACCGTGGACAGATTTGGTGAGCTGCTGCCTGACACGAAGCTATCTGCTGAGCGAGAGTACCAGCTCCTGCAAATTCCTCTTGGAGATGGCCGCTTTGAGTTGGTATCCACCTCGCTGGTGGAGATCGAGTATTACTGAAGGGAGGCGGAATGATGAACACAATGCACCTGATCCTTTACGGCGACCCTCGCACAAAGAAAAACTCTGCCCGTATCCTCAAGGCCCACGCAAACCGCCGTATCGTGGCCCCCAGCGAGGCGTTCATGCAGTATCAGGAAAAGTGCCTGTGGCAGATCAAACGGCCTTACAACCCCATCACAGCCCAAGTAAACGTGCGGTGCGTGACTACATGGCTACCCGGCGCAAGGTTGACCTTGCAAATCTGATCGAGGCGACCTGCGACATTCTGGTGAAGGCCAAGGTTCTGGCGGACGATAACAGCCAGATCGTGGCCGCTCACGATGGCAGCCGGGTGGATTACGACAAGAAAAACCCAAGGGCAGAAATCTGGATCGAAGAAATAGAGGCAGATACATGATTCAAACATGGACACCTGACACCAACGGACCGGAACTTCCGGATTACCGCACCGTCAAAGCGTGGTTCCAGCAGTGCAGAGACCTGGCGGAGCAGGTCGAGGCCCAGAAGCAAAAGATCCAGCGCATCCGGGACACTGCCGAAAAGTGCACCCAGAGCATAAGCGGGATGCCCACAGGCGGTGGAGCCGGTGACAAAGTAGGCTTTGCCGTGGAGAGAATCGATACAGAAGAGCGGAACCTCAAGCAGATGGAGCTTGATCTCTGTGAACTGCGCATCGAAGCTGCCCGGCGGGCCTACTGCCTGAGCGGGTCTGCTCGGTCTGAAAAGCAAGCAAAGTGCATCTGCGGCTGGTATATCGACATGAAGCCCCAAAAGAAGATTGCGGTGGACGTGGGCTTGTCCAGAGACAATTCGGTCTCTACCTACATCCACGAGGGGTTTGATGCTTTGGCAGAAATCTGGGAAGATGTACAAAACGACCATTGAAAGCGCTTTGATTTCTACGCTTTATTTGAATCGTTGTGAAACACATGTGAATCGAAGTGTGGTAAAATGACTACAAGCGGAACCGCGCAAAGCGGTGCGCCGCTCCTCAGCAGCTTCCAAAGCGCGGCCCCGTACGAATTCTCCTTTCGTTCATGCCGCTTAACGCTTTTTCGCTCTGACACCGTGCTTTGCGGGCTGCTTCTATGCGAGATATCACCATCGAGCATCATGCGTGGTGCAAGTCCACGATCTCGCACCGAACGCCGCAAAGTCTGTAACGCGGCAAGTCTGACGCATGGAGTGATTCGCCACCGGTGTGCGGGTGGGTGTGGGACTCCTGAAATCTTGCCCACGCCCTGAAACCTCCGCCCGTGAACAGCAGCACCGGAAATCTGAGCGGGCCAGCATGCCCCGCAGGATGTGCGTCAACTCAAGCAGCCCCGGCGGCGAACCGTGGGCTGTTTTTATTTGCTATATGGCCGCCTGAGCGCAATGTGGAGCGCGGTGCGTGTGTGTAGGCACGGCTGGTTCGATTCCAAGGGCGGCTTTTTATACTCCGGCAGCTCAAGTGGTAGAGCAGCGGTCTCCAAAACCGCAGGTTGCAGGTTCGAGCCCTGCCTGGAGTGCCAGACTTTGCATGACCGGGGGACGGCATGCAGAGAGTAGCGGGGCATCTGGCCGCAAAAGTTCCGGATGCAGCGGCAACGTCTTACTGTCCGGTAAAAACAGATAACGGCGTTGCTGCTTATATGCCGTCATAGCTCAACTGGAAGAGCGCCGCCCATTTAAGGCGGGACAACGTTGGTGACACCACATGGCTAGCTTACAACAACCCGATACATCCGAGGCACTGAACCACGCCCCGGCGGGGGCCTGTGGGTGCCGGTTCAAATCCGGCTGACGGCTACCGTGATTTTTAGCTTGAAATAACTTGAGATTTAGCTTGAGCAATTTCGGGCTTTTTTGTTTTATTGGGAGGTGAGCGCATGGCGTTCGGCGAATCGTACGAGGAGTTTGTTGAAAAGTTCAAGCCCAAAAAGACCACGGACGATTGCTATACACCGCCCAGCGTGTACGCGGTCATACGGGACTGGGCTTGCAATGAATATGGAATCGACCCAGCTAAAATTGTGCGCCCATTCTACCCGGGCGGCGATTATGAGCGCTTCGATTATCCAGAGGGTGCTGTGGTGCTGGACAACCCGCCGTTTTCGATCTTGTCCCGAATCTGCGGATTCTATCTCGATCGTGGAATTTCGTTCTTCCTGTTCGCTCCGTCTTTGACGGCGTTTTCTGGAAGGACAAATACTATGCGGATGAACCATATTATTTGTGACTGTCAAATCGAATATGAAAACGGTGCAATCGTCAAAACGAGCTTTGTGACCAGCTACGGCGGGGACGTCGTAGCGCAGACCGAATCCAGGCTGACGAAGCTTGTAAACGATGAGGTGGAGCTCCTGCGGCGCACCAAAACAGTACAACTGCCAAAGTATACATACCCGGATCATATTGTAACGGCGGCATTGCTTCAACGTTATAGCCGCTATGGCGTTGATTTCAAAGTGCACAAAAAGGACTGCACTCCAATTTATGCACTGGACGCACAACGTTCCACGGGAAAAAGCATTTTTGGCGGTGGATTGCTGCTGTCTGATTGTGCTGCGGCTGAGAGGGCTGCGGCTGAGAGGGCTGCGGCCATAAAATGGGAACTGTCCGCGAGGGAGTGCGCTATTGTAGAGTATTTGAACAGCCATGAAAACTGAATATGACATCAAGAATTTAGGAAGGTGGTGGCAGTGGGTGCGCAGCGGTTGACAGACAAGCAGAAAAAGAAGATCATTGCGGACTATGTGCAGCTGCAGAACTACACCAAGACCGCCAAGCTCAACGGAGTATCTGACACGACGGTAAAGCGGCTGATTTCAACGGCTCCGTCCGAAATGTTGAAAAAAGTTGAGCAAAAAAAAGAGCAGAACACACTTGAGATGCTGGACTACATGGACAGCAAGAAAGAGCGTGTTCAGGAGATCATAGACGTTTATCTCGGTGTCCTGACCGACCCGGAGAAACTGGAAGGGGCGACCCTGCAGCAGATCACCACGGCGCTGGGCACTTTGATTGACAAGTGGACGGTCATTGATGATCGCAAGAAGGGCGATTCCTTCCACCAGACCGTTGAGGATGACCCCATCACCAAGAGCTTGAAGGAGGAGTTTAAGAAATGAGCTTCTCCCCAAAGCAAAAACAGATCCTGACCTTTCCATATGAAAGCGACTATGATGCCCTGATCTGTGACGGTGCGGTGCGTTCCGGCAAGACCTCCATCATGTCTTTGTCCTTCGTGCTCTGGATGATGGCAGAATTTAACCATTGCTCTTTCGCTTTTTGCGGCAAGAGCGTGGGCGCGGTGGAACGCAACATTGTTCAGCCGCTTCTGTCTGTCCGGTACTTGCAGCAGCAGTTCCAGATCACCTACAACCGCAGCGGCCACGTTCTCACGGTGCAGCGCGGCAGCAAGGTAAACATGGTGTACCTGTTCGGCGGCAAGGACGAAAGTTCTTACATGCTCATTCAGGGCATCACGCTGGCCGGGGTGCTTCTGGACGAGGTGGCGCTCATGCCCCGCAGCTTTGTGGAGCAGGCGCTGGCCCGATGTTCTGTCACCGGTGCCAAGTTCTGGTTCAACTGCAACCCGGAGAACCCGGAGCACTGGTTTCGCAAGGAGTGGATTTTACAGGCCAAAAAGCACCGTGCGCTGCATCTGCACTTCTTGATGGACGATAACCCGTCACTGGATGAGCGCACCCGGGAACGCTACCGCAGCATGTACAGCGGCGTGTTCTATGAACGCTACATTCTGGGCCGCTGGGTGATGGCCGAGGGCCTGATCTACGATATGATGGACACCACGGCAAACACCTACTGCCCGCAGGACGCACCGGTGGGATTCAAAAGCCTTTCCACCCGTACCATTACATGCGACTACGGAACCACCAACCCGACCGTCTACCTCGATGTATACGATGACGGCGAGAAAGTCCGGGTGCATCGGGAATACCGGTGGGACAGCCGCCAGGAACACAGGCAGAAAACAGATGAAGAGTATGCCGATGATTTCATGGAGTTTATGGGGAAAGACCCCTGCGCTGCCATTGTTGACCCGGCGGCAGCGTCCTTTATCACAGCTCTGCGCCAGCGTGGCGTTTATGTGATAGAAGGAAACAACGACGTGCTGAACGGCATCCGTAAGTGTAGCACGCTCCTTTCCCACCGCGATCTGCTTATCTCCACCGACTGCGAGGGGCTGCTGGATGAACTCGGCACATACCGGTGGGACGATAAAGCCGCCCTCATGGGCGTGGAAAAGCCCATCAAACAGCAGGACCACGGCCCGGATGCCCTGCGCTACTATATCAACTCACTGCCTGATTGGAGGTTTGAACGTGTCCAGACGTAACAAAAACCGCCCCGCCGGGGGCGCAGAAAAACCGAATACGGCCACGCTGGACGCATTTTCCAACCCGCTGTTCTCGCTGGGGTACGACTCCCAAAGCCCGCTGGAAGCAACGGAATACCCGATGACACGCATGACGGACAACTACGCCTTGTTGAACAGCTTGTACCGCAGCAACTGGGTGGTGCAGAACGTCGTGGGCTTGCTCGTGGACGATATGCTGCGAGAATGGTACGACCTCAAGAGCACCACACCGGAGCAAGGAAAGGCAATCCAGACTGTGGAACGCTCCACCCGGCTCCGTGACCGTGTGAGCACCGGCCTGAAATGGGGCCGCCTGTATGGCGGTGCCGCCGGGCTCATCCTTATTGATGGGCAGGAGGACCTTTCCCGCCCGCTGGATGCAGAAGCTATTCTTCCCGGCAGCTTCCGGGGGCTGTACATCCTCGACCGCTGGCAGGGAATCAGCCCGGATGCAGGCCTGACCTTTGAGGGCGGGGAGCTTGTGCCGGAGTACTACAGCATCAACGATGCCGCCGGGCACACTGCTGCCCGTGTCCATCACTCCCGCCTTGTACGTTTCGTAGGCAGAGAACTTCCTGATCTGGAACGGCAGGCGGAGCTTTACTGGGGCGAATCCGAGGTGGAAGCGCTCTATAATGACGTGGTAGCACACGACAACGTAAGCGCCAACATGGCTGCTCTGACCTTCCAAGCGAACGTCAACACGATGGAGGTAAAAGGGCTGGAGCAGCTGCTCTCCATGTCCAGCCCGGAGGTGCAGCGGCGTTTCTGGAACACCATGCAGGCCCAGAAGGTCTTGCGCTCCAATTTTGGGATGCAGCTGGTGGAGCAAGGAAACAAGATCAGCAACACCCAGTACACCTTTACAGGCCTGTCCGACGTGTACGAGAGCATGTGCCTGAACCTGTGCGGTGCGTCCCGCTACCCCATGACCAAGCTGTTTGGCCGTTCCCCGGCGGGCATGAACGCCACCGGCGAAAGTGACCTGAAAAACTACTACGACTATGTGGACACCCTGCGGGAAAGCAAGCTGCGGCCCATCTTGGACAAGCTGCTCCCGGTGGTAGCCCGCAGCGCAGGCATTGAGCAGATCGACCTTGACGTAACGTTCCCGCCGCTGTGGACACCCACTGCAAGCGAGACGGCGACAATCGCCAAGGAAAAGACCGATGTTATCATCGCGGCGTTTCAGGCCGGGCTTCTTGACGCAGATGTGGCAATGCGTGAGCTCAAAAAGCTGGAAGATGAGACCGGCTTGTTTGGCTCCCTGACCGACGAGCTGATTGCCGCAAAGCAGGGCCAGACCTATCAGGACGTGACAGCCCTGCGTGACCCGCTGGCGGGGCTTATGAACGGGAATACGCGGGAAGATACTGAGGAGGGCGAGTAAAATATGCCTACTCTTGCCCGTGCATCCCCTGAGCGGGAACTGCAGCGCCTCATCCGGCTGTACCTCAAGGCGGAGACCGATATCATCAACGAGATCGGCCGCCTGCGCAGCCGCGGTCTTGTGGATTATCACGCCATGGCCGCGCTGGAACGGGTGCAGGAGATCCTGCGCCAGCTGGAAACGGATGAATGGGAGTATGTGCCCCGTATGGTGGAGGCGCAGTTTTACGTTCGCCACCCGGAGGCCCGGGCGATTTCCGGCGAGACCGTGGAAAAGCACCTGCGCGGCTACACCAACGCCCAGAGCCTTACCAGCACCCAGACGGACATCGTGCAAAAGCTCACGATGAACCTCATGGGGCAGTTGGTGGACGGGAACATGACGGTGCTTTCCACTCTGCAAAGCGCCCTTCTGGGCCGGACTGAGCCGGACGTTTACCGGCGTATCGGTCTTGAGCAGGTGGCAGCGCAGCAAGCTGTGGGCCGGGGCATCAACCAGAGCGTTCCTGCTTTTGTGGACGCTTTGCGCCGGGAGGGCGTGACGGCGTTCACGGACAAGGCAGGGCGAAATTGGAGCTTGCACACCTATGCAACGATGGTCTCCCGCACCACGTCTCGGCAGGCCGAAATCCTTTCTGTGGTGACGCAGGACGAGGAACAGGACTTGTATCAGATCAGCTCCCACGGCACCACCTGTGCCCTCTGCGCTCCGTATGAGGGCCGGGTATACAGCAAGAGCGGTAAAGACCCGCACTTCCCGCCGCTTTCGGATGCCTTCGGCAAAGTAGACCCCGCCGGGCCGGATGACCTGACGAACAGCTGGCTGAACATCCACCCGAACTGCTTAGCCGGTGGAGGATTTGTACTTGCTGAGGGCGTTATGGCGCATAGTTGCAGGGAATACAACGGCCCTGTAATCCACCTCGTCACTGCCAGCGGAAACGAAATCTCCGTCACTCCAAATCACCCGATACTGACCCTTCGAGGATTCGTTCCGGCTGGAAGTCTCCATGAACGAGACAAAGTCGTTGAGGCAACCGGGAAATATGCAGCTCTCTTGAGAAAGGCACCAAATGATGTATACGTTCCAACCAGAGTTGAGGAGATACCTCATGCGGTCATTGAGCCGGGCGGCAGCACGTCCGTCCGAGTGGAAGGCTCCCCCATACAATTCCACGGCGATGGAATCCCCAATAGCAAAGTCGATATTGTATTTTCCGACAGCCTTAGAGTAAATGTACGAAATGCTTTGGGAGGTAAGCCAATTGGCAAACCAAGATTCCCATCTACTCATTTTAGGAGGATGCGCTTCTTTGCCTTTAGCGCGCCGTTCCAAATCCTCAAGTGTGCGTTTTTTGCCTTTAACGGCTTCGTGGGCCGCTTTGGTTTTGTAAGTGGAGTCAAAGGAGTATCCATTCAAGCGAAAAAGCTTTCCAACGTAGGACGACGAACGATTGCAGGTATTGGCGATTTTTGCAAAAGTCATTCCCTGCTTATGCAAAACCAAAAACTTTTGAAATTCGTCCGCTCTGGATGCGATGTATTCAGGAGAAACATCCAAAAACTTTTTAGCGTGACGCTTCGGATTGGGAATAATCCCATAATCAATACAAGCTCGTTTGATTGTGGACTGTGTTACTCCGAAATGCTCCGAAATTTGAGCATAAGTGAGCCGCTGACAGCGCAAAGACTCCAAAGCCTCTTTAGTGATGGTGCTCTTGTCGTAAGTGAGCTTATTCATGTTAGTACCTCTCAATATCAGGGAAAAGTGTACAATCTTCAAACGGAGTTTGGATTCTATACTTATAATAACATAGTTACACACAATTGTCTACATGCTTTAAGACCCTGGACACCCGCCGGGCGGACGGAGAAAGAACTGGAACGGATCAGGCGTTTTTCTGACCCCACAACAAATCCTTACAGCCGAGACCCGCGCACCAAGGCACAGATCGAGGCTTACCGCAAAAAGGAGCAGGGCCGCTCCAAGTGGCTGCGGGATTACCGCCAGTGGGAAAATTACCGCACGGCTCTGGGAGACAAGGTGCCAAAGACCTTCGAGACCTTCCAACGGCACAAGCTGGCAGATGACGAAAAATATCACAAATGGATGAACGCATACAGAAGCGGAGGTGATGCCGATTGATTGCGTACTATGGAAGCAAACTGAGCCCTCACATGACGGAAACGCCGGAGGGCTTTTTAATTTGCCACGATGTCAAAATCGCCCGTACTGGAACGCAGAACTATCTGGCCCGGGAGATCGGGCTGGACGGGATGCCGGAGCGTGTTCTTCAGGTGACACGAAGCGCCGAGGATGTGTTTGACCCGGCGGCAATTGCCAGCTTTGAGGGCAAAGATGTCACCAACACCCACCCCTCGGAGATGATCGTGCAGGAAAACCAGGCCGCCTACTCCAAAGGCCACGCAGAGAATGTGCGCCGAGTGGGTGATTATCTGGTGGCTGACCTGTACCTGAAAGACCCCACGCTGATCTCCGAGGTCAAGAACGGGGCCATGCGGGATGTGTCCTGCGGCTATTACTGCCAGTACGAGGCAGACGGTGCAGGATACCGGCAGACCCATATCAGAGGCAATCACATTGCCATCGTGCCCCGTGGGCGCGCTGGCCGTGATGTCGCAATAAAAGACAGTGCCGCCGAACTTCCGGCGGAGAAAGGCAAGGTAAAACACATGAGCAAGAGCAAGAATCTGCTGTCTCTGTTCGGTCTGGCGGCAAAGAACGCGGCCCCCGAAGAGCTTGACAGCATGGTGGAGACCGCTGCCGCAGCGCTGGATGCAGCACCCGCCGTTCCGGCGCAGGATGCAGACCCCGCCGAAAACGCAGCGCCCACTGACACCCAGAACACCGCGGTTCTGGACGCACTGAACAACCTTTCCGGAAAGCTGGATCAGCTGATCGCCGCCAACACCAAGAAGGCAGAGGACAAAGAGCCGGAAGACCTGGACAAGGTGATTGCTGAAATGTCCGGCGAAAAGTCTGACAAGAAGGAGGATGCCGAGGACGAAAGCGGTTCCACTACTGTTTCCGCTGAGGACGAGTGCGCAAAGCCTGCCGCCAATGACAGCGGCCTGGCTCTGCTGAAAGCCATGCGCCCCATCATCAACGGTATTCAGGACAAGGCCACCCGTGATGCCCTGTCCAAGACCCTGATCGAGCAGGTCAAGGGCACCAGCTCCGTGGATGCCATTGCAAAGGCTGCGCAGGACAGCGCCGCCGCTGCCGCCAGCGCATCCGGTAAGAACCGGTATGAGCAGCTGTGTCAGGCTTCCCAGTCCGCTTACAACGACCGCAATCCCCACATGAAGAAGGAGGGCTAAATTATGTCCCTGAACACTCAGATTATCGGCAAGACCATGCCCCACGGCTTTGCTGGCACTTATGCCCGTCAGCCGGATATGATCGTCAACACCCGCCCCGTTGGCGGCACCGAGAACATCCCCTTTGGCACCGCCCTGAAGTACGACGGCGGCAAAGTCGTGGTGATGGGCGGCACCGGCACTACCGCTGCACAGTTCGCAGGCATTGCGGGCAGCGAGGTCAAGAGCGCCCTGGTTTATCCTGACCAGAACGGCGGCAAATACGCCCCCGGCGAGGCCTGCAGCGTGTTCCAGCGCGGCAGCATCAACGTGCTGTGCCAGCGCGGGACCCCGGCTCTGGGCGGTGACGTTTACGTCCGCATTGCCAAGACCGCTGACTATGCCACCGCACTGGTCGGCGGCTTTGAGGCAGAAGCGGACGAAAAGACCGCCGGGAACTCCGTTAAACTCACCAACTGCCAGTGGGGCGGCGCGGCTGATGCCAACGGCGTGGCCGAGCTGGTCATCCTCACCCGTGCAAACGCCTGATAGGAGGGCTTAGACTATGGCAAACTTCCAGAACGTCGGCACCACCAATGCCGGTACTTTCACCGTAAACAACGCCGGTGCTGCGCTGCCCGGCGGCACTCCCACCATGGACGCGGCTGCCATCCAGAGCGGCAATGCGTTCCTCACCAGCGAGCTGGAAAAGCGTGACCCGCTGATCCGCAAGCCCCTCACCAGCGTCACCTATCCCCGTGATATCCCCATCGAGGTAGGCGGCGGCTGGGTGGATTATGTCTCTGCCATGTCCCTGGCCTA
>OGNM01001027.1_pt1 | contig 13427 bp, 17 predicted proteins | sample 1573441 | NCBI WGS metagenome assembly OGNM01 (sample SAMEA2581915, study PRJEB24529) | metagenome | biome: Human gut stool | place: China | collected 2011
CACGTAATAGCAGATTGCACAAAATTTTCTTCCCCAACGGCTAAATCTTTGTGCAAAATGTCAATAGACACAAAATATAGTACCCACACCCCTTAGGGTAGGGGAGTGGGCACTAAATAGGGACTATTACAAGATATTAAAGCATATCAAATGTAATTTCACAGTTGATTTGTTTGCCGGTTTTTACAGGGGGCTTAATGATAACACTTGCGGTAGTATTATCATAGGATGCTTGTACAAGTGTGTTGTCGGTGGAATTATACAGATAAATATCTCTGTAAACGTTACCGGGGAGACTTGCAAAAGGTATATCACCAAACGCGGACGCAACAGAGAAATTTGCGCCTGCACTGACATCCTCGATGAAATAGCCGTGAATTGCAATATGCAAATACCGGCCATCGAAAGATGCATAATTTGCATCAGCCCCGTTTGTAAAGTTGGCGGCTGTAATCTTTGTAATGTTGTTGATCTTAGCTGTCGTTATGCTGCGGCAAGTATTCCGGCCAAGGGTCCATGCGCTAATCTGTTGTTCATGTTCGGCATATTGGAGATCAATATTGCCACAATTGGGTGATACATAAATGCCGACACGCTGACATTTTATATCATTTTTGTTTGTAGCAAGGATCGTGCCCCGGATATTGTAGCAGCCCCCCAGTATTTGGATGCCAATATTATTTTCCTCGGTTCCTACAGGAACCTTAAATCCATTTGCATCGAGCAATAATCCGGAAAACACGATGTTATTACTTGTTTTTTCGACAACTACTCCGTTAGCGTAGCTCTCCTGTACCTCAGTGTTGCAAAATAGTTCACGTTTTGCGTGATACAAATGTAAGGCGATTGATCCCGTAATGGTGTGTGAAGCATCATAAGATGCACGCCATCCGTTCATCTTAATCGCCAGGTTACACCATTTGTTCGCCTCGGTTTCGCACAAAACGCCATTATAGCAAAAAGTTACTACAATATTACATAATTCCGAATCAGAAAATTTTGCGTCGATTCCCAAATCGCAGGTATCCACAAAAGCATTGATAATGGATACATATGCAATATATAAGCTCGAATTGATGCCAATGGACCACTCAGATACGATAATGTCCCTGATAACACTATTGCGGCACTCCAGCGCATAGGAATCACCTTTGATCTTGCGATATTCTTCGTGATTTTGGTTTGCCGTGTCCATCCATGTTTTGTTACGGATATAAATGCCGCTTCCTGCCCCGTTGGTGGCCCCTACTCCATAAAGCGCCAGCGATTCGATACGAATCGTAAAATAAATGTCATCGTATGTATTGGGGGCCTTGTATTCGAGGTCGTAAATAATTCCATTGCTGGCGGTGATCCATATAATGGCTGTGTTGCGCATGTTCTCACCGATTATTCCGCAACCTCTTTTCATATATAGGGCATCTGACATATAATAAGTTCCGTTCGGGAAATATACTGTCTGTCCGGCATCCAACAGCTGTTGTAGCGTTAATGTATTTTGTGCTGCGGCGCTCTGATCGTTTGCTTTAATACCTGCCCCCAGCGCCGATACATACGTCTGTATTTGATTGATGCTATTTTGCAGCTGGTTGTCGGCATTCTTCCGGGCCGTCTTCTCTGCTTCAATAGCCGTCTGGAGCTGGTTGTCGGCATTCTTCCGGGCCGTCTGCTCGACGCTCAGGCCCTCATTAAACGCCGTGATAAGGTAGTGCAAAACTTCATTAGTGGAGCTGCTAACGCAGTTGGAGCCGGGCACGTAAGCATCACCGGCGTTCATTGCTCTTGTGACACGTACAAGTGCCCCATTGACCCAGACAAGATCGTTGACCGCTCTTGCGACTGTCGCGGTGGGTCTATGCCCCTCATCGTTGGGAGTAATGGCTTTTTTCACATCGGCCCAAAGCTCGTCGAAATTGCCAATTTTGGTCCAGAACTCGGTACGGTCCAGAGAAACACCGGACGGCACCGGCTGCACGGAAAGATAGGCGTTGCCGTTGCTATCCACAACTACGGTGTTTGTTTCGTACTGATTTGTAATGTCCCACTGGAGGGGGTCCGCGTACTTGATCGTTGCCAGGCTGACGAAATTCGTAAGTTTGGTATTGAACTCGTTCAGCTCGTCCATAATCCAATCAAGATTGAGATCATGGAAATTGGTGTAGGGCGCTCGGTGAATAGGATTAATATTCATAAATCACATCTCCTTAATATACCAGCAAACAAAAGTTTGCCCGGATGTCCATAACGATTTTTTGCACCGCATTTTCCATTGCAAGTGACAACTCTTTTGCAATGAGGTCTTGAGGGTCTCGCCCTGCCCGGCCCTTCTCGGTCACGGTATCATTGTAGTTGTCGTGCGACTCCGAGGTGGTTGTCTGATCGGCGGTGGTCGTATCCGTACCGCTGCTGGTAATGGTGTTCCCAGTACCGAGGGCCGTAGTGCTCCTCTCTGCGGTTTGCAATGTCCCGCTGTCAAACCCCGTAACATCCCGGGTAGTGCTGTCACTGCCGTTATTTTGGCCAGTGGTGGTCAAGTTCGGCACTCTGGTTGTCGTTCCCTTGACGCCGTTTGTGCCGGTGCCGGTCCCGGAGTGGTTGGTTGTTCTGGTTCGGTCATCCGACGCCAAAACATCGTATTTAAGGCCCAGCGCCTCGGCGTACCGGGTCCAGCTCGGGAGCATGGTTTCAGAATAGACGCCAAGCGCCCTGCTCATAGTGGGGCCATCCGCGTATAATACCTCCAATTCCAGCGTATCAAACAGTAATTGATTGCAAACAGCGTCTTTAGAGACATTGTCAGGGACTTTCAAGTCGTCGAACAGTTGTGGGTATCTTGCCAACAGGCCGTTAAAGCTCAATGTTGCGTGCATCGTTGTTCACCTCCTGCGCCCCAGTGTCGGGCGGAAAACGCCAATCGACCCATAAAGTAGATTTGTCAATTCCAAAGAGCTTGTGGACCCGCTCGCACCCATGCTGCAAGCTATCCAACCATAGCGATGCTTTGGCTGCTGTCTCAACGTTGTTAGAATTGACTTCGTCGGTCAACATCCGCTCTTTTTTGCTGGTGTTGGTGTTGGGGATGCCGACTTCCGTATCGAACAGGGCTTTAATGGTTTTAAGGGCTGTCAACAGTTCGTTGGTAATGAAATTCCCTTTGAGGTCTGCCGAAAAGTACATCCAAGGGGCTTGCCCGGATGCCCCATTTTTTGGTGCTTTGAGCAAAGACGAATCAACGAATACCGCGGGGTCGCCCTGCATGATCTGGTCGAACATCTTTTTAAAAGATTCTGCACCGGCCTTGTTACCAGATGCAAACACATACGCCAACCGGCTGTTGATTAAATTGCTCTGGATGGTCTGGGCCGCAAGGGCCATCATATCCCCATAATAGGCCACAATATCCACCATACCGCGGTAATCGGGCTGCAAATTGATGATCTCGCACTGCTTTCCGATTTGCAAATAGGGGGACCCTTTGATAAAAGGGTTTGCAATGATGGAGTGTGTGGGATTGTAAAAAATGTTAATGCCGGTCAATCCCATTCGGTCATATACCAGGCCGTAACGGTCAGTATTGAACACCGTAACACCGCCGGAACCAAAAACAAGATATTGCAAGCGGTTACTGGGCCATGTGTCGGGGAGCACCCACCGGACCATAGACACGGCCTCAAGGAACAGATATTTGCGGAAATAATAGGATAAGCTGTTGCCCTTGGTGTGCATCACGGAGGGAGTCACCGGCGACACATGAGCGTTGATTTGCTCATAGCTGTAGGGCGCACTCATAACAGACGACCTCCTTTCTCTCCAAAAATCACAACCATGCTCGGAAAAGGCGCACTGTTTTTGCTGTCGCCAAATTTCAGCCGCCCGCGGATGAATCGAACCTCCGCCTTTCCGTATATGTAGTCATGGAACCACCTCGTATCTGTCCGCGCGGGTAGCAGCATTACCACTAATCCCCCCCGCGCAGCAGTTTCAAAGGCTTTCTTTACCCACTTGCCAATTTCCCGGCCATACGGCGGATTGCACCACACCCGGCCCGTCCAAGGCTGCGCAAGTCCGTCCTGTTCCTTCGTGTAGAATCTCCTGCACTTCGCGTTCTCCGGCGTCGCCCACACATCCGTCTTGCTGGAAAACATCACATTATTGTTCATCGTACGCCTCTCCCTTTTGCCATTTTAAACAGCAACCAAATAGGCAACTTACCGGTTGGCCATGGTCCCGGCCCGGGACCCGGCCCGGGACCCGGCCCAGGGTCAGGGCCTCCGCCGGAGTCCCATTCTACTTCCCATGTGCCGACCTGATTCGGGATTCTGATAATGCTGGACGGGTCCCTCAGGTTTCCGGCGGCATCGGCGTACTCCCAATGCGTGTGAATGCCCGTTGCGTATCCAGTCTGCCCCTGTGTGCCAATAAACTGACCCTTTGTAATCGTGTCACCAACGTTCCAAATCTGCGATGCAAAGTGCGCAGCTCGCCATGTGGTGCCGTCGGCCATTCTGACTTTGATCATATTGCCCCACGACTGATCGCCCGAGGTACTGCCATTCCAGCGCTGCGCCACGACCACAACGCCCGCCTCGGGCGCGTAGGCTTTATGATTGCCGTGAACCGTGTCAATGCCCCTGTGGGGGCTTCCGTCCGAGTACGCCGGATAACCGGCGGTCACTCTGATTGGCGACACGTCAGTAATACACTGTTTATATACTGCCATTGTTTGCGCCTCCTACTCTAAAAAGAATCCATTTTTCATATAGCTTTTGACGCTGTCAATCTCGGCGGCTGTTGCGGGCAACGCAATATCAGGGTCGTCTACCATTATGAACCCCGGGATACTGAACAGCTGCACCTTCTGACACAGGGGCCGCCCGTGGTGCTCGTTGTTGTCGTCCACAAGATCATAAAACGCACCTGTCAAATATGGGGTGATGCCATATTTTGCGACGCTGGCCCCTCCGCCTTTTGATTGACTCGAAACGGTCATTTGCTCGGCCCCGGAGGCGATACCGTTTATAACATCGCCCCCGCCGAAAAAGGACTCGATACCGCCTGCAACAGCACCCAACGCGGTTTGAATCAGCCCACCCAAACTTGCTAATTCATTTACATTGGTTGTAATTTGAGCCAATTGCACAGGTACCGAGACGTTGCCGGACGTGGAAAAGAAAATAGTGTTGAAATCTTTATTAAATGACAAGTCCAGTATTGCATCACCGGTACGGTAATCAACAGTTAATCTACAATACAACGTGCTTTGCAACACAAACAGGTTGGCATTTAATTTGATTTCCCCAAAGGGCGGACAATACAGCGTATACTCGGAATAGGGTGCGCCGTCTGTATAAACGCCCCTTGTAAGGTGCTGCGGATGATGGGGCGTCGAAATGCTGAACGTAAATACCTGCTTGTCATTATTATTCGCTATAACATAAGCGTTTCCGATATTTCGCATTTTCCACCACCCGACGGGGATTTCATGGATGGGGGTACCAATAGCGGTATTGCCACAAGGTATCCAGAATGCTTTAGAAATGTACTGAATAGGATTGAAAAGTGCTTTAGTCAAGTTGCTGCTGATCTCGTCAGCGCTAATATTCAGATAATCAGTATTTTGCAAAAGGGCCGCCATGAGTTTTTGAAACGTGGTGCCACTCATTGCAAGATAAATTGCACCACCAAATGACACATACCCAGGGGCATTGACGGCCACAACAAAAAATCCTTGACTGCCACTTTCCGGGTCATCCGTGAACGGCGTTGAATTTGTATAAACGGTCCTCGTGGTGATCGTTGCTTTGGTGGGGTACAAATTATCTGCAATTTTCGGGTCAAACTTTGCCGCCGATCTAACCACATACTCGGTAGAGTACCCGATCTGGTCGCGGTAGCTTGCCAGCGTATCAACAGTCAGAGAGGCCACCCATAGACCGTCGGCATACGTCCAATTTTTAACCCAGTAATACCGGCTGAATGTGGGAAGGTAGCAATAATTGTACACGGTGGGGTCACTTTGTGTTGCAATCTTGATCTCGGGGTCAATGATGTTGCAAGGGGCTTTAAGGTCAATTCCAAACTCCTGACCGCCGCTGGGCCGCTTTGTGCTGTTTGTGCGCTTTGCAAACAGGTAAAAAATAGCTTGCATTTTGCACCTCCTATAAAATAACCGGCGGGCATATGCCCGCCGGTGCCGGTCAGGACTTAGAGGGGTCCGCGTCCTTGTGCGTGGTGGTTTTAAGGGTGGAGGCTCTGGCTGCTTCGCCCTTGCTGGGCACTGTGACGTCTTTGGCGGTCATCAGGAAGAGCACGGCGTTCTCGGTGAAGTCATCGTACCACGACCACCCGTAGTGATACCAGAAATTCGTATACAGGCCACGGGCGTTCATGGGCGTAGGAACCACGCGGGACAGCTTCGGAGTATAGCCGATTGTATCCCAGTCCAGCAGGCAACCGAACACATTTGAGAGCTTCACCGCGGCACCCTTGGCGGCTTCGCCGTTAATGTTGGTCACAATAGGTGTTGCAGAAATGGTCTCGCGCTCGTCGATGTTCTGCCAGAAAGTGACCTGTTCCGCGTCACGGTATTTCAGCATATTGTCATGGAACACATCGGGAATCACGCGGGCGTCGATCTGGCTCTGCGTACCGCTGTACAGATAGAGGTGCTGGCGATCATAGGGAGTGTGTCGCATGATGTTGTACGCCGTGCCGCCGATATTCCAGTTCTGATGCCAGTTGATGGTGCGTTCTTTCATAAGGCGGGAAATATCATTGATACGGCCATAGGCGTATTTTGCGAACCCCGGGAAGTTCGCTTCCTTGTACACGTCCTGCACAGTCAGGCTCGTGCCCTGCTGGGCGTTGTACTCATCCAGCAGATAAACAATGCTCTTGGGGTTGGTCGTAGTCATGCCGGTCAGATGATTGGCTATCAGGTTGTTGGCCAGGTTGCGCCGGTCTGCCTCGATCTGGTTCGACAGATGCAGTACGAACGAGGACCAGAACTGCGCCAGTTCCTCGGGGCCTTTGAAGGCCGCTTCCATCTGGGTATCAGCCTGCGTGTACACGCGGCTGTAATTGGTCTGGCCATAGTAGTTAGTTTGAAGGACTTTAGGCTTGTGGACTTCGTACATATCCACGCTCTGGCCCTCCACCAGCGCCCACGCCTTATCGGTGACGGGGTCAGTGTCGCAGAAATTGATCTTCCGCACATGGTTAGACCAGTCGTTGCCGGTGACCTGCAAGCGCTTTAGGGGCGCGTCATAGGGGCGGACAGCAAAGATGGTGCGGCCCAACACCTGGCTAATCGCCTTGGTGTAGTTGTCGGCACCGGTCTGCAATACGGCATGCGCAACAGAAACGAAATTGTATGTGTTCACGATGGGCGACGTCGGCTCCTGCCCGGTGGCCAGTTTGTTAATCTCTGTCAGAATTGCGGCAATGTCCGCAAAAACCATACCGGTTGGCATATTACTTCACTTCCTTTCCATAAGTCGGGTCGATGATTCGGGCCGTCACCGTTGCGGCATCCGCCGCCGGCTGCTGCTGGATACCAAGGCCCAGCGCGTTTGCCTGCAACGTCTGGGTCATAGTCTGCATTGCCTGGGCGCTGGTCTGCTGGCCCTGCAAAATCTCCCGCAACAGGGTTTCGAGGCCGTCATACTGCGGCGCGGGCTGCGGCACGGGCTGCTGCGCGGGCTGCGGCACGGGCTGCGGCACGGGCTGCTGCGCGGGCTGCGGCACGGGCTGCGGCACGGGCTTCTCCATAGCTTCGATCTCTGCTTTGGTGTATCCGGCCATTGCAAGGGCCGCTTTTTCACTGATTTTCAACTTTTGTCGCCTCCATTACAACGTATGTGTCATGTGCCAGGCATTTAACGACCTGGTCTTTGTCTCCTTTGGACAGAGGGCCCACTGCGCAACACTGCCGCGTGTGGGCGACGTCTGCCCAGTCGCTATAGTAGCCGATTTTCAAACGAGTGCACAGGTCAGCCAGCAGAAACGCGTGCTCGTTTGTGATCGACTGGGCGAAAATGATATAACAACCCATGGTTAATCCCCCTTGAGTTTTGCAAAAATTTTAGTAAGGGGCCCCACCAATTCAGGGTTGATCGTTCCGATATTCTCGATGATGCTGCCAATTTCCATCAAAACAAAATAGGCGCTACCGATGGCCGAGAAAGACACATCGACGTTGACGCCGACAATGGGCAAGTAAAAATCAGCGGCAGCGAGCAACCCCACGGCCAGAACTTCACCAAGTTTGTGGTAAAACCCCTGACGCATTACGCTGGAATCGAAACCAGTAGTAGAAAAGGCTTTCACCATCCCACTGATAACATCCATGCCGATAAACACCAGAACGGCCAAAACTGCATAAACGTTCATATAACATCACCTCCCATACAGATACAAGTAAATCCCAGGTTCTTGCGCTGGCTAACGCATGCCCGCCCCTTCTGGGGGCTGCCTGTGGGCACCTGGGATTGACTTTAATATATACTACCCGTATAAAAAAGTCAAGTACCGCAATACTCGCGAAAGAAAATTTCATCCGAGTAGCGCTCAAACTCAATTTGCCTCTGCAAATACGCGGGCCAGATATACCCATACGCGGCCCTGAATCGTTTACGCTCATAATCGCCAGTGCCGTATGTGGGCATCTCGCCGGACCGATGCCTGCACACATAGTAGAGGGGTTTACTCTTATGCTCATAGATGCAGCACCGCCCAATTTGAACAAGTGGGTAGTATTCCCGGAGGGGCCGGGATACAACAAGACTTTTCTCCTCGGCGCTGTACTGGTTTTCAATAGCGGACCTATAAAAGTCCGTTCCGGTCATGGACCTATAGAGGGCCGTATTGGCTTTCTCTTTGGCAATAGGGCTGTCCACAAGATCAATCAAAAGAATCCCTTTATCGGCCAACAGCTTTACGCGCTCTTTCTTGCCGATCATCTTTTCGACTGTATCGGTGATTTCCCACTGCATATAATAGGGGTTTGCCATGCCAACAGCGTTCGACATACACAACAGCGTCAGGGGCTTTTGCCCTTGCAATTCGCGGTTACGGTTGACCGTCTCATAAATGTTGGCAAGGCCCACCCCCTCCCCCCGCCGGTAATAGTCGGATTCTTCTTTCTGGTATTCGTCCAAGATAATTATATTGGTATGGGGGCTTGAAAAACCACGGGTGCGAGCAAGAGTCACCACACTACCCACTACGCCCGACATCTTGGCCGGTTTTATGGGCGCCCCTGTATCCGTGTAGGCTCCCGCGTTGCCCACTTCATACAGTCCCGCTATTTTGGGCAATTTGAACGGGGCGTAATGTGTTTGCAAATCATCGTTCAACGGAGACCACGGCCACATACTGGGTGAAGCACAAATAAGTTCCGCCTGCTGCGGCGTGCGGCGCAGATATAGAAATTCTTCCTCGGTCTGATGCACGTACTTTAACGCTCCGTAGGTCTTGCCGGTACCACGTCCGCCCCATATAAAAATAATAGATGCTCCGGTGGACAAAATGCCATCCTTTTCAGAAAAGTTCGGCCAACCTTCATCAGTGTACAGTTTAATCATCAGACAACCTCCATAATCTTGTACCCTAATATCTTTGCGTATTCGTCGGTAATTCCCAATGTGTACGTATTATCACAAATACACAGGTTTCTTGTTATATGTACCGTATGCCCGTCAACCACAAAATCGGGCACATTGGGCCGGTCATTATAAATAACCTGATTTCCGGCGGCAAAACAGAACGTAAAGCCGGGCTTGAATACCTCAAAACCACCCCAAAGGGCCAGCTCCAAACCGCCTTTCCGCTTGCTAACTCCTGCTATGGTAGTAGTAATTGGCCCTCCCTTTTTATAGGTATTCGCATATTTTTTTGCGCCCCACGTCATAAACTCCGCATAGCTGCGCTCTTGCTCGTATACCCCCATGTAATGAGTATTGCCTTTGGGGTCTGTAGCGCAAGCGCCGTTATCTTTCGCAAGCTGTTTCACCGCTTTGTTAAACTCCGCTAAATCAATATTACCCATGTATTTGACGCTGTCCGTGTCGCAGTACACGCCATTTTTGCCCGCGGCCCATTGCGCTATTTTTAGGCGCTTGCGGGTGTGAGCGGTTGTCCATACGCCCCATTGGTAAGGCAAAAACAAGTGGGGGAGATGCTCGTTATAACTGCCCTCCGGGTCGTCGGTGCATTCACTCCAAAGATTGTCGGGGTCGTCCTCGTCAAAAAGTGTGTCCAGCTGCAAAGGGTCTTGTGCTGTCATGCCGTAGTAGCTATTGAGATCGCCCTTGGCCTTGACATAATACAAATCTTGTCCGGCCACACCTTTAAGAGATGTCTTGCCGGTATAGCTCTCTTTTACACAATCCGTCAAGGGCTTTGGCAGTTTGCCATAATCGGACGTGTACAGGTTCAGAACGTTAAGGGCGTCCCAGTCATATTCTTTGGCAATGATTCTAAAATCTATATCGGTAATGGTGATCTCTAAATGGTCAGCAGACAGCAGACGTCCATTGTCGTTAATGTATCCTTCACAATGCCGAACCTTCGCAAGGGGGATATATGGGAACCCCCACCACTTGAAACGCTGACGCAAACCTTTCACTTGCAAGCGCATCAGACACGCCTTGCCGTGCCTCATACATTGCATCAAACGCTCTACGGTGGGCAGTTCCTGCCTAAATGGAGTCATAGGAAAATAACATTCGCATTGTACGGCAGGGTACGCGCTCGACATATCCACGGAACCGACGTTTTCCAAATGTAACCCCACATAATAGCGGTTGGCGTGCGTGTCACCACCTCGGAACGCCTCCCGCAACATCTGGTAAAGGTCCCATGACGGCAAAAGGCGCTTGACCCGTTTAATGCCCCATTTATACATTGCTTCTCGGGCCATTCGTCTGACATAACCGGTACGCGTCAACGGCAAAGTATAGAGGTCGTCCCCATCTCGGTTCATCTCGATTAACAGGCACTCCACAATACACCGAACATCATTGACACAATACGCTAATTCTGTAGACGTTAAAGGCGTCCATGGGTAGCGAACCTTTGAATAATCAAGTGCCCCCGTCAATTTGGCATGAGGGGCGCCAAGCTGTTTGCCCCAGGCATCAAGGGACAAATTGCTGTGCCGCATACTGCATCGGTACTCAATAGCGCGATTGTCGCATTTTAAGACCCTACGGGGTTTGCTGGCGAACACATCACCCGGGCCAAAATCCAGAACACCCGACAAATATTGAAATTCATGTGCAAGATTGTGAACGTACATACACAGAAACCAATCACCTTGCGGGCCGCTGTTTGCTTGCAAGTAATCGCTGATGATGCTTGTAAAGTGCAACCATTCGTTCCACGTCCTGCCAATAATGGTTATATCCAAGCCGAGTTGACACTGCCAAATATACATAATGGTGTGGGGATTTCCGTCCGCATCAACACATACTCGGGAAGTCTCAATATCAAACGCACACGGCATATTCACATATAAGCGCTTCTTGTTTGTTTTGCGTTTCTTGCCTTTTGTGTGTTTGCGGTCTAAATGCTCCATAAGCCACGGGACAGGGTTATAATTACAAGCCTCCGCCAAAACCTCCGCGCAGGTCGGCGGAACTGCTGCCGTCGCTGTAGTCCCATTCTTTACCATAGGTAACCTCGCCTTGCTGCCACTTTACAAAATCGTCGATACTGACATTGTAGCCGCCTGTTTCGCGCCAGTACATAACCGGCTGGTCGGATGGATAGTAGTAAACGCCCGATGCTTTCACGATCTCCCACCACTCCGACAGGGCAGTATATTGATCTTCGGGCACGTCAGCAGTATCAATACCGCCCACTTTCATTTTTTGCGTAAATTCTTCACGTGCACCGCCAACGGTGGAACCTTTAGAACGCACAAAACGCGCTACATCCGCGAGCGCCTGTTCCAATGCTTTACGGTCTCCTTGCATTGCCTTTAGGGTTGGGAAACCTCCGGCAAATTCTTTATAAACGTCGCTGGTGCCGCTGATTGGGTCTTTTGATAGGCGCTTAATACGCTTCTGCGCAATGTCACGCAGTCGGGTGTATTCTTTGCGCATCTGATTATCTGGCCAAGACTCCAAGGCATAGGGTGTATACAACTCGACACTGTATTTAAGGGTTGCACTTGCTTTAGCTGCGCCTACTGCCATGCTTTTCGCACTCCTTTCTATCTAAAATCATATAATACCAGTCCAGAGGGTCCGCTTCGATGCCCAATCCGTTGAAAATGATTTTGGCCCATTCAGAGCGGAAAAACTTAACATCTTTTTCTGTGACTCCACTATATACAATGGCCGTTGCGAGGTAGATCGAAGAATCGTCGCAGTTAAGCAAGGACACTCTATTATCTTTACTTTTCATGGGGCCTCCTATAATAAATAAGGGCGGCCTATGGCCGCCCACCGATTATAACGGTAGATTCACCGTATCATCGGCCACACTCTGGCCGGAAATGATGAGCTCGGGATAGCCCCTCTCGTTCTCCTCAACAGTCAGCTCAACATTGCGCAAGGTGATTTTTCTCACCCAGTCGGAAATAACGTTGTTTTCGTCGATGTTGATAGTTACCCCCGGCGCCCAAGCCTCATCCTTGGAGGATTTCATCCACATTTCACCATCTTCAATCTGCAAAGCCCCCTCAACTTCTGCCAACTTAACAAAGGTCTTATTTGTTTTGCTGGTGCGCTTGCTGGTGCTCTTGTTGGTTGCGCTCTTTCTGTTACGGAAATCCATGATATTAACTCCTTTCATTCTGTGCCCTGTCATTATCAATACCGGGCGGGCGGTCCCGGTAGACGGCCCGGAGGGCCGTTTCGACTTATTTTTTGTTAATGTATTTACGATAGGCCGATAACACCGCATAACGAACGGATTCGGCCCCCTGGTACATAAGATCGGATGAGCGGCAAATACCTTTAAAGTTCTTTAAGTACTCTACCTGATCTTCACAATGCTTAAGGGCTTGCAGATAACCGGCCAACCATGCCCGGTCGTTTGCTGCTCTGGTAGCCTCCTTGGGGTCCTCATACTCGCACCACGTCAATTTGCCGCCCGGGTGAATCTCGATAATGAATTTACGCATTTCCATTTGTAGAGTCTCCTTCCCATAAAATGCCCAGAGTCTTTGCAAGACTAACAAGCATCTTAATACTGTCGATGATGTCATCCTCAGCAAGGCCTGTCAGGTTCTCACCATCAAGAGTAATGTTACCATCGGTTAAAGTGATTTTAATAGTGATTTCTTTTTTCATTGGAACAACCCCTTTCTTGTTTCTTTCATTGTCTATATTATACCATACACTAAATTGTATATGTTGCTATTTACATTGTAAAAATTGCTGTACTCCCCTACCCTAAGGGGTGTGGGTACTATATTT
>OGNM01001028.1_pt1 | contig 13424 bp, 9 predicted proteins | sample 1573441 | NCBI WGS metagenome assembly OGNM01 (sample SAMEA2581915, study PRJEB24529) | metagenome | biome: Human gut stool | place: China | collected 2011
TACCGTTGCCGCGAAGTCCCATACCCAGTGCTTCTGTCAGACAGTTCATGGAGTTTGCCGTATACATGCCGGAGCATGAACCGCATGTCGGACATACTTTTTCTTCAAATTCACGTACATCGTCTTCCGTCATTGAACCGGCTGCATAAGAACCGACTGCTTCAAACATGGATGAAAGACTTCTCTTTTTACCCTTTACATGACCTGCAAGCATCGGACCGCCGCTGACAAATACAGTCGGCACATTCACTCTTGCTGCTGCCATTAAAAGTCCCGGTACATTCTTATCGCAGTTTGGCACCATAACAAGTGCATCAAACTGATGTGCCAGTGCCATACATTCTGTGGAATCCGCAATCAGATCTCTTGTTACAAGAGAATATTTCATGCCGATATGTCCCATTGCAATACCGTCACAGACTGCGATTGCCGGAAATACAACCGGTACACCGCCTGCTTCTGCAACACCTAATTTTACGGCATTTACAATCTTATCCAGATTCATGTGTCCCGGTACAATTTCATTGTAAGAGCTTACAATACCAACGAGCGGCTTATCCATTTCTTCCTTTGTAAAGCCTAATGCGTTAAACAGCGAGCGGTGTGGTGCCTGCTGCATTCCTTTTTTAACGTTATCACTTTTCATGACTGTTCTCCGTTTCTTTTCTTTTTATTCTAAACATGAAAGCCTGAAATCCCGCTGTATCTGCATAAACGGGATTCCGGCTTCATAACAGATTTTACATTTTTATATCCGTATCTTAAACACGTTCTGCGATTAAATCGCCCATCTTTGTTGTTGAGCACTGCTGCATGCCGTCTGCCATAATGTCCACGGTTCTGTAGCCTTCCTTTAATACCTGTGCTACTGCCGCTTCGATGGCATCAGCTTCCTTATCTAAATCCAGTGAGTAGCGAAGCATCATTGCCGCACTTAAAATGGTGGCAATCGGATTGGCAATGTCTTTGCCTGCAATATCCGGTGCAGAACCGTGGCTTGGTTCATATAAGCCGAGTTTTGTCTTTCCTAAGCTGGCACTGGACAACATACCGATTGAACCGGTAATCATGCTGGCTTCATCAGATAAAATATCACCAAACATATTCTCTGTTAAAATCACATCAAACTGTCCCGGATTCATAACCAGCTGCATTGCACAGTTGTCTACAAGCATATCGCTTACTTCAACTTCCGGATAATCCTTTGCAACTTCCTTTACGACCTTTCTCCAAAGTCTTGAAGAATCAAGAACATTTGCCTTATCCACGCTTGTCAGCTTCTTTCTGCGCTTCATGGCAATTTCAAAGCCTTTAATGGCAATTCTTCTGATTTCTTCTTCATTATAAGTGAGCGTATCGGTTGCTGTTACGACACCGTTTACTTCTTCTGTGTGTCGTTCACCAAAATACAGTCCGCCGGTTAATTCTCTCATGATAACCATGTCAAATCCGTCCCCGATTACTTCCTGCTTTAACGGACACGCATCTTTTAATTCATTGTATAAATATGCAGGACGAATATTGGCAAACAATTCCAGTTCCTTACGAATCTTTAACAGTCCTGCCTCCGGTCTTAAATTCGGAGCAACGTCATACCACTTGGAGTTGCCGACATTGCCGCCGACTGCCCCCAGTAATACGGCATCGGATGCCTTTGCTACAGCAATTGCCTCATCTGTAAGTGGCACACCGTATGCATCAATGGAACAACCGCCCATTAAAATCTTTTCATAGGTAAAATGATGCTCATACTTCTTTCCCACAGCATCTAATACCTTTACGGCCTCTCTTACGATTTCCGGTCCGATTCCGTCTCCCGGAATTAATGTTATTTTACAATCCATGCTACTACCACCTGTCTTTCTCTTTTCTTACAGGAATCCGGCGGGTTCTACCCGTACCTGCCGCCCCTGAATACTTCTCCACTTTCATATTTATGTATGAAAAAGGTTATTGTTTATTATCATAACGTATTTTTATGTATTTTTCAATATGTAATGCCCGATAAATAAATAACAAAAGACACCGGAGCGGGAATTGATACTTTCCGCTCCGGTGTCTGTACTTTCATTACTTATTCTTCCGAACTCTTTGCCTTTTCTACCTGTGCAATGGCTTTCTTCTGCATGGAGATACGGCAGTTTTTGTTGTTACCGAATTCTACAATAACATCATCATCTGTAATATCCATAATTACGCCGTAGAAACCGCTTGTTGTTAATACATAATCACCGATTTCGATTGAATCCATTAACTGCTGCTGTGCCTTCTGCTGTTTCTTCTGTGGCTTGATTGCAAGAAAATACATCATCAGTCCTAATGCAACGACATAAATAACGATAATTCCGATTGAACCCATTTTAATTTGCCTCCTAAAATATACTTTCAAATGTAATAACATACGTGTCCCTGACACATACACTCTATAATAGCGGAATTTATTCTTTCTGTCCACTAAAAAACATTTTGTTTATAATTTTTTACTTTTTATCATAGGTCTTTAACATTTCCACGCGTTCTTTCTTAAAGGCACTGTATCTTCCTTCTTCAATCGCTCCCCGGATATCCTCCATTAAATGATTGTAGAAGTACAGATTATGCAGTACACAGAAACGCATACCAAGCATTTCTTTTGCCTTTAAAAGATGGCGTACATATGCTCTCGTATAGTTTTTACAGACCGGACACTGACAGCCTTCTTCAATCGGTCTGTCATCCTTTTCGTACTGTGCGTTAAAAAGATTGATTTTACCAAACTTTGTATACACATGCCCGTGTCTTCCGTTTCTGGACGGATATACACAATCAAAGAAGTCAATCCCTCTGTCTACCGCTTCCAGAATATTTGCCGGTGTACCGACACCCATCAGATAAGTAGGCTTGTCCTGCGGCAGATACGGAACGGTTTCATCGAGTACGTGGTACATTTCTTCATGGGTTTCACCGACTGCAAGTCCGCCGACTGCATAGCCCGGCAAATCCAGTTCCGAAATACGTTTTGCATGATCAATACGGATATCTGCATAAACTGCACCCTGATTGATACCAAATAAAAGCTGGTTTGGATTAACGGTATCCGGCAGGGAATTCAAGCGTTGCATTTCTTTTTTACAGCGTGCCAACCAGCGCGTTGTACGGGCAACAGACTTTTCCACATAATCGCGTTCTGCCTTCGCCGGTGCACATTCATCAAATGCCATGGCAATTGTAGAACCTAAGTTAGACTGAATCTGCATACTTTCTTCCGGCCCCATAAAAATCTTTCTGCCATCAATGTGGGACTGGAAAGTTACGCCTTCTTCTTTAATCTTTCTAAGACCTGCAAGGGAAAACACCTGAAATCCACCCGAATCGGTCAGAATCGGTCTGTCCCAGTTCATAAACTTATGCAGACCGCCCATTTCCTTAATCAGTTTGTCCCCGGTACGTACATGCAGATGATACGTGTTTGACAATTCCACCTGTGTTCCGATTTCCTTTAAATCCATTGTCGATACGGCACCCTTAATGGCGGCTACTGTTCCGACATTCATAAATACAGGTGTCTGGATTGTTCCATGCACAGTCTGTAATTCACCGCGTTTTGCACGCCCGTCTGTTTTTAATAAACGATACATCTCTTTCCTCTTTCTTACTTGCTTCTATTATAAAAGGCACAGATTCCATCCAATCTTGCCGTCATATTTTCAAAAATCAGATCCACGAGTGTCAGCGCCGTCATTGCTTCCACAACGACTACGGCACGCGGCACAATCATCGGGTCATGTCTGCCCTTAATGGAAATTTCAATATTTTCACCATCTTTATTGACCGTATCCTGCACTGCCGAAATAGACGGTGTCGGTTTAACCGCCGCACGGAATACAATGTTGCTGCCGTCACTCATGCCGCCTAAAACGCCGCCTGCATGGTTGGTTTTTTTTGTAAGTTTTCCGTCCTTCATGACAAAGCTGTCATTATTTTCGCTGCCGGTCATCTTTGCCGCTTCAAAGCCACTTCCGATTTCAAAGCCTTTAACCGCACCAATTGAAAGCATTGCTTTTCCAAGAGAAGCGTCCAGCTTGTCAAATACCGGTTCACCGATTCCCGGCATCATGCCCTCAACCACACACTCAATGATACCGCCGATTGAATCGCCCTCCTGTATCTTTTGCGTGGCATACGCTTCAACCTTTGCTGCCGCTTCCTTATCCGGCATTGTAAATGCATTTTCGCGTGCTGCCTGCAGATCAAACTTTTCATAGTCAATCGCAATTCCGCCGATTTCCTTTGCGTAAGCGTGCAGGGTAATCCCAAGGCTTTCCAAAATTTTTAACGCAATCGCACCCGCTGCGACCCTGCCAATCGTTTCTCTTGCGGAACTTCTTCCGCCGCCGCGGTAATCCCTGAATCCGTATTTTGCATCAAATGTATAATCGGCATGTCCCGGTCTGTAGTATCCTGCAATCTCCGAATAATCGCCTGAGCGCTGATTGGTATTAAATACTACCATGGATATCGGTGTTCCTGTCGTTTTCCCTTCAAAAACGCCCGACAGAATCTTTACTTTATCAGCTTCTTTGCGGGGTGTCGTAAATTTAGACTGTCCCGGTTTTCTTCGATCAAGAAGTTTCTGGATATCTTCCTCACAAAGCTCTAAACCCGCCGGGCAGCCGTCCACTACAACGCCTAACGCTTCTCCATGGGATTCGCCCCATGTCATAATCTTAAATCTGTTTCCATATGTAGAACCAGCCATTTTCTCTCCATTCCGCCACACAATGCGGCATTTCCACTTTCTATCTGACACTTCATCATACCATATACAAGGTTATGTTTTCAACTGTCTGTTTTGTCCCGGTTCTGCATTTTTATAGATTTTTAGAAAGTGCAGGAATGTCCTAACTGTTTAATGCCCGCTGCAGCTCTTCCTGCAAATCACGGATAACTGCGGCAGAATCCGCCGTAATCTTTTCCGGCGGCACTTTATATAAAGTACGTTTCAGCTTACCGAGGATTTCTTTAACCGCCTTTTTCTTACTGCGTTCCCACTCTTTTTTATGGCTGTCCAATTCTGCCTGCGCCTGTCCTGCAAACTGCACTGCCTCTTGACGTACCGCAAGCAGCTGTGTCTTTGCTTCATCCTGTCTTCCGTACATCTGGGCTTCCCATTTTGCGCGCTCAATCTCCTCCTCGGACAAATTGGAGCTGGACGTAATCGTAATGGACTGTTCATGACCCGTGCCTAAATCCTTTGCCGATACATTGACAATGCCGTTGGCATCAATATCAAAGGTCACTTCAATCTGCGGTGTCCCCGCCATCGCCCGCTTAATACCCGAAAGGCGGAAATTCCCCAGCAGTTTATTATCCCTTGTAAATTTTCTCTCACCTTGAAACACTTTGATATCTACACTTGTCTGAAAATTGCCCGCAGTCGTAAATATCTGGCTGTGTCTTGTAGGAATCGTTGTATTGCGCTCAATCAGACGGCTTGACACACCGCCTACCGTTTCAATTGAAAGCGACAGCGGCGTTACATCCATTAAAATCATCTCAGAAGCCGCAGACCCCGCCATAAGCTGTCCGCCCAGCTTTCCTGACTGGACTGCCGCACCAATTGCCACACATTCGTCCGGATTAACATTTCTTGAAGGCTCTTTGCCCATCAAGGTCCGCACTTTATCCTGCACTGCCGGGATTCTTGTTGAACCGCCTACCAGCAATACCATATCAATCTGTGACTTTGTAAGCCCTGCATCGTGGATTGCATTTTCAACCGGAATCACCGTCCGCTCAATCAAATCTTTGGTCAGTTCTTCAAATTTACTGCGGGAAAGCTGGATATCCATATGATGTGGTCCGTCTTTTGCCATCGCAAGAAACGGCAGGTTAATATTCGTCGTCATACAGGATGACAGCTCCTTTTTCGCTTTTTCCGCTTCTTCTTTTAACCGCTGAAGCGCTGCCGTATCCTTAGACAGGTTAATTCCCTCCGTCTTTTTAAACTGCTCCACAAGATACTGCACAATGCGCTCATCAAAATCATCACCGCCCAGATGATTGTCACCGGACGTTGCAAGTACTTCAATCACATGGTCGCCGATTTCAATAATGGACACATCGAATGTGCCGCCGCCCAGATCATAGACAAGAATTTTCTGTGCCTGTCCGTTGTCAAGACCATATGCCAATGCTGCAGAAGTCGGCTCATTGATGATACGCAGTACATTTAACCCAGCAATCCGTCCCGCATCTTTAGTCGCCTGCCGCTGTGCATCGTTAAAATACGCCGGTACGGTAATCACGGCATCTGTGACCGTATCCCCCAGAAAATCTTCTGCGTCTTTTTTCAGCTTCATTAAAATAAAAGCAGATATTTCCTGCGGCGAATATGCTTTTCCGTCAATCTTTTTTCTGTAATCCGATCCCATATGACGTTTAATGGAAAAAATTGTCCGCTCTGCATTGACAGCCGCCTGCCTTCTCGCCGGATCTCCCACAAGCATCGTCTTGTCTTTTGCAAAAGCCACAACAGACGGTGTTGTCCGGTATCCTTCCTTATTGGCAATCACTGTCGGCACATCGCCCTCCAGCACTGCAACGCAGCTATTTGTTGTCCCTAAGTCAATTCCAATTACTCTACTCATGACCATCCACTTTCCAATCTTCGTTCTAGCACATAATCCGTAAAAATCATCGTTTGGGGACTTTTAACCCCAATACCACATATATATAATCATACCATAAATCTGCCGGGATAATTATTAATTTAGCGGAAAAAAAATAAAAAAAATTATAAAACCAGGATTATCGTAAAACAGCGGTCAATACTCTTTGTGCATTTTTGTAAAATATTTTCTCCAGTTCATCCTCCGAAAGCCCTGTCTGATGAAGTGTTTCATACAGCATGACCATTTTGGCAGGACTGTCAATTTCCATCCGGCTCTCCACCCCGTCAAAATCCGAACCGATTGCCAGCACCTCACTGCCTGCAATTTTGCAGATATGCAGAATGTGTGTAACCATATCGCAGATACGGCTTTCACCGTCCGGCGGCTGTGTATCCGAAAGAAAATGCGATGCAAAATTCAAGCCCATAACGCCGCCCGCTTCCGAAAGCTTCCTTATATACATATCAGGCAGATTGCGTGGGTGCGCCGTTATGGCGCGTGCATTGGAATGGGATGCTACAAACGGCATGCCTGTCTTTTTTGCAAACTCCGCCACATTTAAAAATCCGCCGTCCGATAAATGCGATACATCAATTACCATGCCGAGCCGGTTCATTTCTTCAAGCACTTCAAATCCAAACGGTTTTAAGCCCTTCTGCATGATATCCCGGTCTGTGCTGTTTGGGTACCCGATTTCATTTTCATGATTCCATGTCAGGGTTACAAGGCGTACACCGTCTTCATACGCACGGTATAATTTCTGCATTTCTCCGCCCATAACGCCGCCATCCTCAATCGTAAGCAGTATACCCGTGCCTAAATCCTGCATTTTATCGTTCTGCCGGATATCCGGTATATCCCGCCGGGTCAGAACCCTGTACAGTTCTTTTGGGTTGGCATTTAATTCGCGTTTATAAACGGAAACTACACGGTCATACTCTGTCTGTATGGCTTCTTTTCTGTCCACTCCCGTATACGTCCCTGTCGGAATAAAAATGGATGCACACTGAATCACACACCCGCCCTTTTTCAAGGATTTTAAATCTACATTTTTATGATTCCGGACTAGCGTTTCCCCTTCTTTTAACTCTGTGAGCGTATCACAGTGCAGGTCAATATATTTCATAACATTCTCCTATTCTGTAGGCATTTTAATGCCGGAAGAATCGCGGACTGAATTTATTCAGTTCTGCGATAAATTCAGAATTGTGACGCCTGTGGCACAATTCTGTTATGCGAAAATCTTTAATTTATGGATTTTCGCATTTCTCCTTTTCCAATATAAAAATCAATTTTACATCATATTATCAGACGAAAGAGAATATTACAAATGCGTATTGCTGAAATACCGTCACTACATTTATAAAGTAAAAATGCGTCACGGAAACATAAACTTTTCCGTGACGCTTATTTTCTGCCCTTTGCTGTGCCGGCATCCTCGTTGGGAGCTTTCGCCCCAACTTCATTTCTATTTACTTAACTGAAAATATTAAAATATACTTCTCCCGGTATTACATTGTTCTTACACTGTGTTGTAATACTGCTTACCGTTGCATTGACTGTGCTTCTAATCTGTGCCTGCTTTGAGGAAGACGGTATGGAAGCCGTATATCCGCTTGGCAGCTTGTTAGAAGATGCTCCTGAGAAGCTGAGGATATTGCTGAATTTCTTGAGTGTAAACGGCGGCATATAATAATTGTAGCCGTTGTCATAAGAAATGCAGTTGCTTAAATATGCCGTGCAGGAGCTGTTATTGTTATCAAAGCCTTTACTGCTGTGTCCAAAGGCTAAACAGTTGGTTACGGTTCTTACACAGCTGCTTGTAGTATTCACTGAACCGAACTTAAATCCGTTTGGATTGCCGTCATATTTGCTTTTCCAGTTTGCAATGCTTAAAGTTCCCTGTGTGGTGCGGATAAAGCTGCCGCCTGGCAGAGAGAACTTTCCTTTTTTGTAATTGCTTGCAAAAGAAGAATCCTTCTTGCTGATTAATTCTACTAAAAGTAAATCCGTATCCAGCGCATTTCCGTTATTATAATCGTATTCCCCGGTAAAAATGGTCGGGTCACCGTTGTTCCAGCATGCACAGTTGGTATATGTCAGGTTGTAGGTTAAGCTGTCCTTATCGTAAGAATCCCAGCCGTCATCTGAATTTTCCCATGAATAACAGCCGTAGAATACATTTCCCTTGCCTGCGCCAAGCTTCGGCGCAAAGCCGTCTGCGTTGCCACCGAGTGTATAGACATCACAATTTCTGTAGCTGTATACAAAACGCATGGTATTGCTATATGCACCACCTGTAATCTGCACCCCGGCATCATTGTTGTAACGCACCATGCAGTTTTCAATCGTATTGTTGCCTGCGCTGCTTCCCTTAATCTGGATGCCGTTATCCGGTGCTTTCTGGATAATCAGGTTCTTGATTGTATAATTGCTTCCCGAAATGCGGATGCCGACTTCTGAATCCGTTGTTGCTTTTCCGATATAAGCTGAACGGAATGCTGAAAAGTCTAACACCGGATAGGTACCGTCACTGTTTTTTACACCGATAATAGATACATTGGCATTAGAAGCTTTTAATGCAAGCTGTGCCGTACAGCTGATACTGCTGCCCTTCACATAGACAATGCCGCCGCCCGCTTTTTCAGCCTTTGTCACAGCCGCCGTCAGTTCTGAAAATGAAGTAACGACTGTTCCGTTGCTGGTATCAGTTGTGGAACTGCCGGAAGATGAACTTCCAGAACCGGATGAAGCAGAACTGTCCACCTGAATCTTGTAAATGTTAATACCGCTGTTTGAGGAATACAGGTACACGTATCCTGATGAACCGGAATAATTATATGAAACCGTTGCAGCCGTTGTGCCTGCATTCATCGTGCCAAGCTTATTTCCAGAACCGTCTGCCACAACGAGTGTTCTTGCCGCACTGCCGGAACTCATACAGGTTACTTTAATGGTGTCTGTTCCCGATACCGGTACTTTGACTGCACGATAGCTTGTCGAACCGCTGCCGCCCAATGCCAATGCATATGTATATGCTGTTCCATCCACTGTCTGACTGTTTGCAATCACAGACATGGTCTTTGACGATGTTGCAATCAGTGACAGGTTATCCACTGTTACCGTAGAGGAAATTGTCCCCAGATTTTTAAAACCGGTATTTTTAAAATTCCATGATGTAGAAGCAGATGCTTTTGCCGTCATAGGACTGCCTGCAAGCACCATTGCCAGCATACAGACAATACTCATGCCCCATGCCAATACTTTTTTTAAACCCTTTTTCGCTTTCACCTTGTGAAACCTCCTTGTTTTTGCCTGTTTGTTTTTGCGAAACAAAAATCTCATGTGAGAAATGATTTTCCTCTTTATTTTTGCTTTGCCGGCACAATGCAGTCATTGTATTTTTTTACAAACCAAAAGTCAACGGCAATTTTTACAAATATATTTGTGTATTTTGTACATATTTTCTACATATAAAAAGTATTTTTATGTACTTTCTACAATTGATTGTTTTTTGCATTTTTTATTACCTTTAGCGTTTCCAGATACTGCCGTGTTTTACAAAGTTAAAGCTATTTATTTTTGAAAAAGTTTTTTTAATGCTATACAATTTTCACAAAATTGCACAGAAAATAATCAAGCCCGCTTTGCGGGCTTAATCTCTTCCCTGTACACACCTATTTTTCATTTCCATGTGGCAGACGGACTCTTAAAAGCTTGCGTTTCAGCATTTTTTTATCAAACGGAATCAGCGGATAAATATAGCTGCATCCCGTCATGGTACGGTTAAAAGCTATCGTTGCCGCTATTAAAAGGATTCCCGCAATATATCCTGCCAGGTTGAATGCCGCCGTCAGACACAGCAGAATAATCCGCATAAATTTCATTGCATATCCCATTTCAAAGCTTGCCTGCGAATACGTGCCTACCGAAACCACTGCCATATACAGCATGGATTCTGCATTAAACCACCCGGAGCTGACTGCATACTCACCTACCACAATACCGGCAACAACGCTGAGCGGTGTTGAAAGCAGAGTCGGCGTATTAACAGCTGCCAGCTTTAATCCGTCAATGGAGAGTTCCAGCAGTAACAGCTGGAAAAACACCGGTACGGTAATCTCATCAGACACTGTAATAAACATCATCCACTCCGGCAGCCACTGCGGATTGTCAATCAGTAACAGCCATGTCGGGGTCAGAAGCATTGTAACCAGTGTCAGCAGAAATCTTGAAATTCTTAAATACGTCCCGATGACCGGTGCAAAATTATAATCGTCTGCCTCTTCAATAATGTCAAAAATCGAAGTCGGCACAATCATGACCGCCGGTGAATTGTCTACCATAATCACAATATTTCCATCCAAAACCGCAGCAGCGGCGGTGTCCGGACGTTCTGAATATTTAAATTTCGGAAACGGATTAATCCATTTATGCTCATATAAACCCTCTGCAAGACTTTCTATATTCATTGTCAACGCTTCTACACGTATTGCCTGAATTCGCCTTTTTATGCTGTCTAACAGCTTTTTATCGACTTTATCCTCCATATAGCAGACAGCAACGTCGGAACGCGAGCGTGTGCCTACCCCCATCAGCTCCAGACTTAATTGGGGATCGCGGATTCTTCTGCGCAGAAGTGCCGCGTTTAAAACAAGTGTTTCCACAAAACCGTCCCTTGAACCACGAAGTACTTTATCCTTCCACGGCTCTGTCACACTACGCATCGGATACGTCCGGCAGTCTAAGGACAGGCACTCTGAAAAGCCGTCAATAAAGCAGACTGTTACTCCCGAAAAAAATGCCGTCAGTGCATCACTCTGCTTAGTAATTTTATTGACTTCTGTATAGGGCATGCCTTTTTCAAGAAAGGAATCCACATCCGATAAATCTTCCGGTTTGAGTGAATAAAAAAACTGCATCAGTTTTTCTATCATATCTTCCTGCACAAATCCATCTATAAAAAAGAATCCTGCCTTTTTTCCACCGATTATAATTTCTCTCGTTAAAATATCAAAATTCTCCTCAATGCGGATTTGTTTTTTCATACTGCGGATATTTTCATCCGCACTGGTTGAAAATTCTGTCCTGATATTATCTGTATTTATTGTCTGCATCGAAATAAATCCTCATTTCATTTCTACGCTGGTTGCGCTTTTTATCCATAGGATATCCGCCGTCCGTGACTTCATACATCTTTTGAAAAAAAATAACAGAAATCCTATCCGCACGCGGTATATGATTTCTGTTATTTTTATCTTTTTTAAATTATTGTTTTAAAGTCGCTCTTAATACTCTTAAAGTTCTTCATCGGACTTTTTCTTTCGCTTACTGCCTGCAAATCCTGCCAGCATTGCTGAAACTGCCGCACCGAAAAGATACCATACGGAATGTGTTTTATCTGCTGTCTGCACACTTTCCTGCTGATTTTCTGCTGCATTTTCGGACGGATTATCATTACCATTCTGACTGCCATCAGCTTCTCCCGTATCTCCCGGCTGGTTATTGTCCGGCTCTGAAGGCGTCGGGGTCCGGCGTTGGCGTTGGGTCTGGTGTTGGCTCCGGCGCCGGGGTCATTGTTTCCAGATTTGCCACAGCTTCTATCAGCCTGTGTGCCAGTACGCTGACTTCTTCCTGTGTTGCCGTTGTCCTGTCAAGTGCCTTTGCCGCATTTAATGCGGATTCAACTGTGCTGAAATCCTTGTAATCGGCGCTGTTTAAGCCCTCAGCATTCTGAATTGCCCTATCCAGTTCCGAAAAATCTACCGATACTGCTCCGCTTTCTGTGTAATCTGCGGAGGCTGCCGCATATGCCGCTACTGCATCCCAGCCTTCTGCAAATGCCATACCTTCGCCTGCTTCCCTTGCAAAGACACCGTTGACTGTCAATGATTCTCCTTCTGCTTTGGCAAGCTGTCGTCTGTCGGTATTAACCGCAAAGCCCGGTCCGTAGGACTGATATTCATAAAAACGTGCTGCACTGTGGGTATTGCCGCTCATATTATCATAGCCTTTTGTCTTAATATGACTGTCCATAAAGCATTTTACATACGTTACACAGGCATTTGACCGCCACGGTCTGCCCAGTGCCACACTATTTTCTGCCACCGAATCTGATTTTTTAAGCAGTCTGCTGTTTATGAATACATAGCCTGTTGTTTTTGTACTTTCAGTACTTGCCGCCGTTACATAGCCTGCCGCATTGGCGACAATATCGCAGTCGTCAAATACTGCCTGTGCACTGCCGAAAATCCAGTCTACATTTCCTTCAATATAACAATTCTTAAAATACTGGCGTCCGCCGCCGTCTGCCTGTAAGGTATCCTGCCATCCGGTCAGCCGTACATTGTTAAAAATAAGCTGATCTGCTCTTGTAAGCATTGCAACTGCCTGCTTGCCTTCAATCGTTTCATTCGGATAATCAAAGGTATTCGCAACCGTCAGATTTTCCATATATGTATGGTGTGCCGCTGCTTCAATCGAAACCGATGCACTGCCTGAGGTTCCGTATGCTGCCCCCGTTACCGGGTCTGTTTTTCCCGACGCCGCATCATAACACAGCACGGTCTTTTCGCTATCCTCGCCAATTAAAGTGATATACGGCGATGTAATGCTTAATTTTTCGTAATACGTACCGTTCTTTACAAAAATAACTTTCTGTTCCTGATTGTCTGCCGGCACTGCTGCCAGTGCTTCCGCCACTGTTGTATACACCGGTACAGACTCACTGTCAAGCGTTCTGATACCGGAAGCATCTACAACCATATCGTA
>OGNM01001029.1_pt1 | contig 13411 bp, 9 predicted proteins | sample 1573441 | NCBI WGS metagenome assembly OGNM01 (sample SAMEA2581915, study PRJEB24529) | metagenome | biome: Human gut stool | place: China | collected 2011
CACCGACTCGGTAGCTAAGCTGTGGCCGCAATGGGTCGATGCCCAGCGCAAAAAGAATAAGTGGAAAAGTAAAGACGATTACCGCCATGCCATGCAACGCGGGGAAAAGTATGTTTTCCCATGTATTGGAGAAAAGTCGGTTTCTGAGGTGACGGCTAAGGATGTGGGCGGTGTTTGCGTTTACACAGCCGAGAGGGTCGGAAAAGCCTCGGTTGATAAGGTAGTGCAATGCATCAGGATGTTCTACCGGTGGTGCTCGGCTGAAGGGTACATAGGCCAAGAAAAGCGCTGGCCGACTGACAAAGACCTGCTTCAGGAATACATGCCTGTTTTTCGCATAGCAAAGAAAGCGCACTTTGCAATGTGTCCGGTTGATGATTTGCCCGCGTTTATCGCAGAGTTGACTAGTCCGAAGCGTTTCAGCACGCCGGGCGCAATGGCGCTCCTTTTTGCGATTCTCACGAATTCCCGATTAGCCAACATATGCCGTTCGCATCAAACGCCGGACAATTACGCGCGCTGGGCGGATATTGATCGGGAGCGTGCGATTTGGACAGTACCGGCGCACAGAATGAAGGTGCCCGGCAATGGCGATCATGTGGTGCCTTTGAGTACGGCGGCCATGCGCATTTTGGAGAGGCTGGAAAAGCTGGGTCTGCGCCGCGGCGAGTCGGTGTTTAATGGGGTCTATGGCTCTCCCTTGTCCGATGGTGTTTTCCGCAAGTTAATCGGGCGTATCAATCAAGAGCGACAAGAGCGCGGCGAAAAACTGTTCCTAGACCCTGAAAGCCAAAAACCGATTACACAGCACGGGACGGCGCGCGCAACCTTTAGGACGTGGGCGGCAGATAATGGCGTTGCTAGAGACGTGGTAGAAAAGGCATTGCACCATGTAGCCGATGCCAAGCTAGGCAATAGCTATGACCGTTCAAAGGCGCTTGAGTTGAGGCGCACTCTAGCGGAGCAATGGGCATCCTATTGCCTGAGCGAGTGTCCGGCAGATTGGTTTGAAATAAAAAGCGCATGAGCACAGGGCGGCATCTTCGGGTGCCGTTTTTTTATGGGCGCGGCGCGTAGCGCTGGCCGCTGGCGTGAGTCAATTTGCTTGCAGGATGCCCCCAGCGGGTGCCGACAATGGCGTGCTGTTTCGGCTGTTTGCCTTGTGGCGTAAGGCTTTCGGGGGTGCCGGATTTGCTTGCATGGATTTGCAGAGGTGGCGTTTGGCAAAGAGTTTCTTGTCCAGTCCGCGCGTGCGTATGCGCATGCGCGCGTGAGTGCATGTGCAAAAAACGTGGTGCAGTTGGTGCAGAATCGCTGAAAGCCCTGTAAATCAAGGAAAAGAGGCGTGATAAAGGGTTGGTGCAGTAGTAGTATTTATTATTATTTATTTATATTTATTCTTGTTAATTATTAATTCTTATTTATATATCTCTATTTTCTCTTCAAAAATCGATTTTTCTCTCTGCGAACATTTGACCTGATTGTTCAGGGTTTGCCCTATTTTTTGCCATTGGCGAGAGTTGCAAAAGAATGGAAATCAGCGGAATAAAACTAGGGTTAGTTCTATGCCTTTCGTAAGCCTCTGAAATCAAAAGATTTTTTCCGCGGTATTTGTGCACATAATTGTTATTATGTTGAGCAACGCTGTTTTTGCCCGGTTTCAGGGCATTTTTGGGCTTGAAATCGAATAGCGACTCGCTCTCGTTTCTCTGGCGGGATTGGAGTCGGTGCCAAGGGGTGACAAGTGAGAACGAAACCGAAAATTGAGCTTGACCTCGAAAAGGTCGAGGAATACGCAGGGCTGGGATTGACGCGCGAGGAAATCGCCCTTTCGCTGGGGGTGAGCTATAGCACTCTTAACCGGCGGATAAAGGAGTCCGAAGAGGTTGACGCCGCCATGAAGCGCGGACGCGCCAAGGCCAATATCAAGGTCGGCAATGCGCTAATGAAGGCTATCGAGGGCGGCAATGTGACGGCGATTATTTTCTATCTCAAGGCACGCGCTGGCTGGACAGAGAAACAGCAGATTGAGGCGGAAATCAAGTCACAAGAGAATGTGCCCGAAGGGTTGACAGCAATCTATGCGAAGCTGAGAGAGCAGGTGTTTTCGCCTGAGCTGAATTAGGGTGAATTTTTACGTTTATAGAGACCTTGTTTTACGCACATGGAAACAGCGGCTTTTGCACGCATTGAAACGCATGTTTACGGCGCTGTGCCAGCAAAAGTCGAGTGCAACGGAGCTGACTAAGATTTAGTGGGAAAAGAGGAAGACTTATCCACAACCGAAGGCTGCTCAGCCTACATACTGGGCCGTAGGCCGAGGCTGTGGATAAGTCGTGCCCGTCTGAGTGAATTTGAGAATTATCAAGCTACTCAGAAGTGGAATGTGAGTATCAAATCAGTCTTTGTACCTCCGTGTCATTTTTGGGAAGTCCGCCGTACTCTGGGCGGCTGCGCATCGAATTACCTTGCAACACCAGACGGTGGCTGTTGAGAACCAATCGATCCAAAATCGAGTCAGCCATCAGTGCGTCATTTAGGTACTCATTCCACTGTTTAACCGGAAGGACGCTTGTGACGATAAAACTGCCGTGCTGCATGTGATTCTCTATGATTTCATACAGGCTGAAGCGCTTGTCGTCATCAAGTTGTCCTATTCCCCAGTCGTCCAAAATCAGCAGATCAAGTTTTCCCAAGCTCGACAGATACTGTCTGCGGCCGACTGACGTGCTTTCAGTGCATAAACGCTCGTATTCCTTGAGCATCTGAGCCACGCGATAGTGCTTAACTCTGAATACGGCCAGGCAATCTGTGTGTCCAAGCGCGTCAGCCAGCCAAGTCTTGCCGCAACCGGTAGCACCGGTAATGATGACGTTCTGGTGGAATCGGATGTAATCATTGGAAGCCAGAGTGTCGAGCAGAGAGCTATTGATTTGGCGATCTGCATTCCAGTCAACTCGTGCAATGCACGCATCGGCATAACGGAAATTGGCCTGTTGCAGCCGTCTTTTGAGAGCTTCTTCGTCGCGTCTTTCGCATTCGCAGTGCAACAATTTCGCGACATACTCGGCGTGAGACAGATTTGCCGTCGTGACATCTTGTTCAAGTTCCATGGCGTATCTGATCATGGGGTCAAGCGCAGGCGTTTTGCGACGTCAAGGAGCGAATCAAGCGAACAGGGCATAGTTAACTCCTTTACTCATAGTTGCCACGAATGTTTTTGCAGACAGTGAATTTTGGAGCTTGGTTCGAAACCCCGAAATTCAATTTCCCGTTGGATTTATTGGCAAAATCAATCTGCTCGCAAAGCTGACGGATGTACTTGTAACTGACGTAATCGTCTTCCAAAGCGATAGAAACAGCTTTGCGGATGACACTCGGGGCAAAAGAACGGAATAAACCGAATACGGCGCCACAAGTGCGACCACTGGGAAAATTGCCTTTTTTGTCCGTTAGATAGGCAACAAAATCCTCAGCCAAATGCTCGGTCATTCCCTTCTTAACGAACAATTCAATCCATTCCCGACTCGTACGACGGTAGTGTTTTTCGGCGTCTGTCAGGTGCTCATCGAGCAAATGGGTTTTAGATCCTTTCGTACTCGTATACCGCTGATGAGTGCCAAGTCGTTTCATGGTTTCGGAATCGTAGATTTCGACTGCGGCTCGACACACGCGAACAACGACTTTTTTGCCAACGTATTCAGCGGGGACACTGTAGCGGTGTCCACCATCGGAAGCGATGCGAATACAGTGAGCTTTATCGGCAACCAATACTTTCCATTGCCCCGGCTCAAAAGGCAGACGAGGCAATGGAGTCAAGTTGCAGCGCTCTTCCTGCTCGAAACGAGAGCGTCGACTGTCTGTAATGCCTCTTCCTAGAAAAGGTTTATCGTTGAGTTCATCGAGACGCTTTCAAATCTGCCTGTTGAGATCATCAAGATCGTAAGCCGGAGCCGGATGATCCAAGTTCATTTGAGTGACAATCCAGCGCTCGACATCGTTGACCGCAGCTTCAACTCGATTTTTTTGCTTTGGGGTTCTCGGTTTACAGGCCCATGGCTGCATGCCGTAGTAAGTGCATAACGATCGAATGGCGTATTGAATTTCGGCTTCCTGCCAGTTTGGCACTCGAACCAGCGGCGCAGCGTTATCCATCACAAGAACCCGAGGCACGCCGCCAAAGTAGTCCAGTGCATCAACAATGCCATAGATCCAGCTGGGTTGAGTTTCGTCGTTGAATGCTTCGGTGAAAAGCATGCAACTGTAGGGCAACGTTGCGACGAACAGCTTGGACTCGTGAAGTACGCCATCTGGATCAATCCACTTGATCTTGTCGCCGGCAAAATCAATTTCCATGCGCTCACCGGAAATTCTTTCAATATTGCCGCCGCTCTGCCGCACACCATTGTCAGCTTTCCAGCGGGCATAGCCGCGGCTGAAGGATGTGTAGGTATAAACGGGACGAGAGGTCTGAGCTTTGAATTTCTCATAGAGCATCTGAAGCGTGACACCCCGGCGCTGAAGCTGACTGTGAATCTGCGGCCAATCCGGCTCGACAAATTTTGAACCCGAAGTTGGGTAGAAGAACTCTTCAAGCTCATTGTCTGTGAGCTTGAGCAACTCCCGGGGAGATTTATCCCCGCGCACAGAGGCGTTGAAAATGCGGCTAAAGGACGCTTTGGAGACGCCCAATTGATCTTCAAGCTCTCGGTAAGAACGGTTCTGGGTAACGCAGGCAAGAATTTGTCTGATTTGGTGAGATGAAAGTTTTTTCATCAAATCCTCCATATAGGTGTTACAGGAAAACTTGATGATGGGGATCCATCCTGCCCTGAAGTGTTTCAATAAACGTAAATGCCGATTTTTGACCCCCTGTTTCTATGTGTGCAAAAGGCCTGTTTCAATCAGCGTAAAACGTGGTTTCTATGCGCGCAAAATCCCAATGGCGGCCAGGATGATGACATTTGTTAACATTGAGGCCGTTATTTTTGGGGAATAAAAATAAAGAGGGGTACCTTTGGGCGCCCCTCTTCCTTCTAGTAACCTGAACTCCCTGTTGCCTGCTCCCCATAGAGCTTGACTCAGGTTAAAAAATTTCCATTTTCTCGTTTTAGCTCTCTGTTTTTGTTCAAAAAACTTTTCAGGGAGTTTTCTTTTCATGTTAAAATACTCCCTACGTTATATATAGGGATTTGAAATGCCTGACTTGTCCGCAAATTCCCCCGTCAACTGGAATTTCACCGCCGAAACCAACGCCCAAGGCCGCACCTACATCAAGGCCTACAAAATGTGCTGGGACAAAGTGGCTAAAAAGCCCAAACGTGCCATGCGCCGTCATGTCGGTCGTCTCATGCCCGATGACAGCATCGCCATGTCCGAGAAGTTTCTGATTGATTACCCACAGTACGCCGGACAGCAGTGGTTCTGGGGCGCTAACAAACGTCCCGTCTTGTTTGAAGAGTACCTCAACGATTTCCCTCGGAAACTGGGGCTGGAAGTCGATGAAGAGGAAAGCGCTTTATTGTCGACTCTCAATGTCGGTTTGACGTGGGCCGCTGTCGAAATTGCCAAATCGCATGGCATCCTTGAGCATCTTGTGGAAGTATTCGGCAAGCAGCTGGGCAAAAAGCTTCTTTATCTGGCCATCTACAAATTGGCCGGCGGCACGTCCATGATGACCTTTGATCTTTGGCGGCAACAAAATTGGTTGCCTGAGGATGCGCCTCTTTCAGGACAAAAAATTTCAGAGATTCTGGCTGCCGTCAAAAAAGAACAAGTCCTCGACTATTTCGAACGCCGCCATAGACGTCAGGGAGAAATTTGGGAAAAGATTTTCGAAAAGAAGCCGGAACTGAAGGGGCAGAAAATCGAATACGCTCTGGACAGCACATCCATATCGACTTATTCGGAATCCATTGCCGAAGCTCAGTACGGACACGCTAAACGCGATCCCGATCTCAAGCAGGTTAACTTCACCGTGGTGTGTGACCAACGCACAGGTGACATTGTTTTTGCACATCTGTACGACGGTGCCGTCAATGACAGCTCTTCACTGCTTGATGTTCTGATGTTGATGCAGGAAGCTCGGTTTGATCTGAGCCGCAACATTCTTGTCACGGATCGCGGCTACTCGACACTGATGAATGTGCAGAAGATGCTCAATCTGGAGTTGTCGTTTCTGCAAGGCGTGAGGATAAACGAAGACGCCATTGAGCTGGCCTTCGACAAACACATGGAAGCGTTGAAGAACGGGGCCTTTTACGACGGAGATCTGGGAGTTTGCGCCTATACGTATGCCGAAGATTGGCAGCAAAACTGCTCCTGCGGCAGACTCAACGCCAAAGTGAAAGTACACCTGTATCGGATGGACAAGGTCTTTGACGAGCAAAGAGCTTTAATTTGGAAGAAGGCCTCGGAAATCATTACTTTGTTGAAATCTGCTCGCAGAGTGCCTTCCGATCTATGGGATGCCTATCGCCGATTTATCAAGGAAAGAGTCGACGAACAAGGACGAAAACTCTGGGCATTGGACACGACAAAGATGGATCAAACGGCCGAGCGTGCTTCGCACTTTGTGTTGCGGTCGAATTGCATCAATGATCCGTTTGAAGCTCTGAGGATTTATCGAGCCAGAGGGTTGGTTGAGCAGGATTTCAATCAGCTTAAAAATTGGGTGGATGGAGATCGACTGTGTGTCGGAGCTAGATCTTTGCAGGGCAAGGTATTTGTGACTGCGCTGGCTACCGGACTGCGCATGATCATGATGTCTACGGCTAAGCGAGTGCAAAGCGGCAATTCGCAGCTCAAGATTCCGAACAACTCCATCGATTCGTTGATCAAAAATCTGGAACTTGTCCGTGCGGATAAAAGGAAAAACGCCAACGCTTGGGTGAGAAATACTATTCCCGCCAAGCGTCGGCGTTTGTTTGAGCTCCTCGAACTCCGCGAGCCCCCTCGCGTCTTCCGTGTGGGGAGCATGTAAAGCGGAGTTCAGGTAGGAATTGCCTATGAATGGAGTCAATGCGTTAGAACGTATGACGTAAGCCTACATTCCAACGATAATTTTCCTTCACTTCGCCACCGTTGGTACGTTCAAAGTCAACATAGGTGTAGGTGTCTTTCGTCCAATTGAAATTAGCGCCAACCCCCATTTCAACCCAGGCTCCCCCAAGGTCTTCCTGAATACTGTTAACGGCGCCTCCCTTATGGGCTATGGCACCGACATCCCCTTCAAAGTCATAGACGGCAGAAACACGAGCATAGATAGTTCCCTTGTCTTCGGGGAAGTTAAAGCCAGTACGAACTCCAACGCGACCAATAAGGCTGTCATAGTCGTCTTGTTCAATGGAAACACCATTTGTAGCGGTGATGTTTTCCCCAAACATATGACTGTAGGCAACACCTACCTGAGGTTCAACATACACACCGTTGTTTAAGAAATTGAAACGATAACCAGTTTCAGCACTTACACCGTAAGCATCAGTGTCATATGAACCATTCATACCATTCAAAGCGAAGTCGGTATCAAGACGGGTGTATTTGGCCATTAAATCCACATAAGCTCCACAGGGGACAAACCAGGTTCCGTAAAGCGCAAAACCATACCCCTTGCTATCAGCAGAACCATCAATATAAGAACTGTCTCCATCGGTATAAGTGACAGCGACGCCGACCTTCCAGTCTCCTAGAGAATAATCGCTACCGACTTGGATTGAATTATTTTTGGAGGTAAGGTTCTGATCGCCGTATTCCATTTCCGAACCATAAGCACGAACCCAGGCTCCAACACCTGTTGGCGCATCACGTAGTTCCCCCATGCGCTTAGACAAGCTGTTCATTTCATGACGAAGAGTTAACGCAGACAGGGCCGTTACAGATCCGAATGCTGTCAGCTTTGTATTGTTGGCTTGTGTGTAAGTGCCGTCGCTATTACCTGTGATAGCACCAAAAATATCCCCTTCTTGAATTACAAAGTCAAAGGCTCCGTTATCGTCCTTACCCACCTGCACAGTGGCGTCAAGAGCATGAATAATTTCCTGCGCAGACTTATCATTAAATCGCCCGTCAACGATGATGTTTGTCTGGGTATTTTCTCCCACAGAGTCAACGTAAAAAGCGTTTGTCTCCATAGTGTTTAAGTTGACATTAAGGCTATCAACAGTGGTGCCCTTGTTGAGGGAGACACTGGCCCCTTCGTTGATGGTAATTGTGCTTGAGGTGCCACTTAGTTGCTGATCGAGGGTAACTACACCGCCCTGGGCATTAAGAGAGTTAATGGCTAATTCTCCGTAGGTCCCCAGTGACTTGAATGATAAATTACCCTCGGCAGTCACTTTGTTAAATACAACGCGGACATGCCCCTCTTTTCGGGTTATGCTGGCACCATCTTCAAAGATTGCGTTATTGACTTCGACTTGATTTACACCATCTTTCCCACCTTCTTCGGCTGAAACATAGAACGTTCCCTTGCCGAGTACATGGAGATTGGTAATCTTTGCCGTGTTGGATGTACCTTCATAAAAATTCACCATCCCCTTGGTGCCGTCAGCAATGGTCAGCCAATCTAGCTCAAGGTCGGCATTGAAGAGTTGGAGGCCTGAGTATCTTCCTTGACCGTCAAAAAAAGCCTTATTGATACGAACAACCTTATCTGAGTCAGGGAGATTGTCTTGGAATTTGAAAGCAACGTAACCAGAACCAGTAAGGCCATCAGTACCATGAACAGTCAGGTTTTGAATGTTCAAGTTTTTTAGATCATACAGAGAAGCGCTGCTATCAATAATCAAATTTTCGGCGGTAATGGAATGCAGGTGAGACACCGCTGCTTTTGTAATGTGCAGGGTATTAGTTGTTAGTGAGCCAAAAGCCTTCTCTGTGATGTATCCGATAGTTGTAGTGCCCGCTACATGCAATTCGGAGTCTGCGTCTGAGTAATAATTTCCCGCGGTGAAATCGCCATGAACCTTAAGAATCCCATTGTTAGTGGCAGCATCTCCTTTAACCGTAAAATTGTTTACTTCTAACAAACTGCTATTGTTGGTGAATGTCTTGTCCGCGACGATAGAGACCAAGTTTCCTTCGTGATCTTTGATAGTTGCACTTTCTCCAAAGACAACTGAGTGACCTGTTTTGAAGTGAGCACTATCCCCATGGATGATAATTGTGCCGTTGTTTGTAAGAGTGTTAGCAACATCAAATACTCCACTCTCCACGTCTAAAACGGCTCCCGCATTGTTTTTGAAACCAGCAGACCATGTTGTAGAGAGGGATCCCGCCTTAATAGTTCCGTTATTCGAGACGCTAGCCCCATTGTTTAAGGCACCAAAAGAAAGGTTCCCTGTCATTGAAATGTTGCCGGTGTTAGTAAATCCGCCAGCCGCAACATGCAGATCTTTCAGATTAACAATGTTGCCATCAACAGTAAGACGGTGATCGGTAGAACTGCCACTTGTGAAAGTGAGAGACTCATTTTTACCATCAAGAGTTTGGCCTTTCTGAACAATCCAGTGGTCGGCTGTTCCGTACGTTCCTGGGGCGGTCAGATATTTGTCAGCTGCAGCCGCCTGATAGCTGAACGTAGCGGCGATAGCAATGGCAAGTGTTGTTGGTATGAGGCGATGTTTCATGATTAATCTCCATAATCTTCCTAGTGAGTAATTTCGTCACTATTTGTCATAGAAAAAAGAAGCGAGCGGAATTGTGTTCTTATAGGCAATTCCAAGAGAACAGTCCCTCTGATGATTCATTGGGGGGGGGCTTCCTATCACGCAGACAATTGTAACCAATTGCGAACATCTGCGATATTGTACGGCGGTTTACGAGAGGGCCTTTTAAGTCAGCGTTTGATACTGACAACTAGGAATAGTGAATCAAAAATATGAGATATGTCGCCATAAGGAAGATTATGTTGAATTACAAAAAATGAAAATCCCAGTGTTTACAGGGCTTCACAAGAGGTTTGATAGTAACCCTATATGTATTACCGTGGATTTCATTCTTATCGACGCCGATTAGAGGATGGTATTTTAGGGTATACCTGTAGTTTTTACCGTCATTAGGGTGGATCAATACCACACGCACGAACGGGGGCAAACATACGCAAACGATGACCGACAAGAGGCGAACGGATAGAATGCAGGCGGGATTGTTTTGGGGTTTGCCGTTATGTCACGTTTAAATATTTTTTGGAATGGCTAGGAGAATGGCACAAAGAAGCCAAGCAAAAGCCTTCATGGCAATCACCATCTGGTTGGACGATGGCAAGGACGGTAGCAAAAATAGTCAAAAAATTGCCGAGACGCTGCGGGAAAATCCCGCGCAAGTTTTTGCAAATTGCAGAAAAAGTGGCAAACACCTGTTTCTTGGTGGCATCGGTACGTTCCAAATCTTGAACTGCTCTTTCTTTCTATTGCGACTCCCCAAACAGTCCGGACTAACCGTTGATTGCGGTCAGCTTCGAATCAAGCTGTAAACTGAACCTGTTTTTCATGTGTCATGGATGCTGATCCTGTGACTTCGATTGCTAAGGAGGACTCAAATGTCGAATCAACAGAAGACTGTTTTCATCACCGGGGGTTCTACGGGAATCGGAGCAGCATCTGTTCGTAAATTTGCACAATCCGGTTGGAATGTGGCTTTCATGGACATCAACGTGGAGGACGGGCAAGCTGTTGCTAATGAGACAGGCGCTCTTTTTGTCGAGGGAAACACCCGAAATCGAGAAGACATCGAGAAAGCAGTCGCGGCAGCAATTGAAAAGTACGGTGAATTGGATTGCGTTGTTGCCAATGCAGGGATACACCGTTGCAACACGATGCTCACAATCAGCGAAGAAGAGCTTGATTTGATGATTGACACCAACATCAAGGGTACGGTTCGTACGTTGCAAGTGGCCGTGCCGAGTATCTTGAGAAAGGGCGGCGGCTCAGTGGTCATCAACGCTTCGGATCAGAGCTATATCGGGAAGGCCAATAGTTTTGGCTATGGTCTGACGAAGGGGGCCCTCGGGCAAATCACAAAGAGTCTGGCAATTGACCTTGGACGGCAGAATGTCCGAGTCAATGCCGTTTGTGCCGCAACGATTCGTACACCGTTGGCCATCAATCTTTTCCAGAAATTTGCAGACATTTCGCATAACGGTGATGCGAGTGCCTACTGGAAAGCAGAGGCAGATCTCTACCCGCTTGGCAGAGTCGGTGAAGCGCCGGAAGTTGCCGAGCTTATCTATTTTTTGGCGTCCGATTCGGCCAGTTTTATTACCGGGGGCCTGTATCTGATTGATGGCGGGCTTGTTGCCGGCTAGTGAAGACTCCTTTGGCGAAGGACATCCTAATGTCAGTTTCTCTGCGCTTTAAAACGACCGTCTTTGCGACGGCGACCGTGCTTACCTGCGTTGCCGGTGCGGGGCAGCAAAAACCCACGATCTTCGTCTACGGTGATTCCAACACGTTCGGCTGGGTCTACGAACCCAAGACGCAGATCGTTTCACGTCTGCCCGTTGATGAAACCTGGCCCTATTTCATGAATCGGGAGCTTGGCAATAAATACCATTTGGAAGTCGACGCACTCGGCGGCCGCACGACGGATGTCGATGAGCCGGAAAGTCCGGGCAGCGGCAAAATTCCTGGCGAGACCTATAACGGACTGACTACGTTACCTGCCGCACTCTCGGCCAATATGCCCGTTGATCTGGTTATCGTTATGCTCGGCTCCAACGATCTGAAAGCAGGGCATCATCGCGGTCCGAAAGAGATCGCGCAGGGACTGGTCAATCTCACGAATTGCATCAAAAGCGGAGAGTGGCAGCGGCGTACCGCCTATAAGCCGCCTCGTGTTCTGATTGTTTTGCCGCCGGAACTCGACGGCGACAACACGCCCTACGGGGACTTCTTTGCCGGAGCACTTGCCAAGACCAAAGCCTGGAGTCCTGTGATTGAAAGGGCAGTACGAACTGCCGGCGCCGAGTATTTCGACGGCGGGGCTGTTGTGGGCATGCCTGATCAACCCGACAAGGTGCATTTGTCTGCACACGAGCACGAACTTCTCGGCAAAGCGGTGGCGGGCAAGGTCCGCGAAATGATGGCTCGCTGATTCGGCTGACAAAAAAAAGAAAACGCACGCTCACATTTTTATGACCGTGCGTTTTTTGTCTGAGACCAATAGTCTTTAGCTCGCGTCGGCCCAAACCTCACGGGCGATGTCACGCACAAGGCGCACCTTGGCCCATTGCTGCTCCTCGGTCATGATGTTGCCTTCTTCGGTCGACGAGAAGCCGCACTGCGGAGACAGGCACAGGCGTTCGAGCGGTACATATTTGGAAGCTTCCTGAATTCGTGCTTTGATGGCTTGTTTGTCCTCAAGTTCGGGGAATTTGCTCGTGATCAAGCCGAGTACAACCGTCTGATCTTTGATGAAGCGCAACGGTTCAAAACCGCCAGCGCGTTCCGTGTCGTATTCCAGGAAGAAACCGTCGACGCGGCAGTTGCCGAAGAGATTTTCGGCCACCGGCTCATAGCCGCCGGAGCTAAACCACGTGGAGCGGAAGTTGCCGCGGCAGATATGCATCGTCACGGTCATATCTTCAGGTTTGGCTTCAAGAATTTCGTTGATGCAGGCGACATACTTGCGGCCGACGGTGTCGACATCGATGCCGCGTGCGGCGTAGGCGGAGCGTTTTTCCTGCGAGCAAAACTCGCCCCAACTCGTGTCGTCAAACTGCAGATAACGGCAGCCTTTGGCGTAGAGCGCGAGCATGGCGTCCTTCCAGGTCTGGGCGATATCGGCAAAGAGTTTGTCGTCAATGGCCTCATAGTTTTCTTCGCGCACGCAGCAAATCAGGTGCAGCATCGAAGGCGAAGGAATTGTGAACTTGATGGGCGCATCGCCGGCCAGAGCCTTCAGACGATCGAATGCCTCCAAAAACGGATGGTTTTCCGGAAAACGGATTCTGTCGGCAATCACGATGGTCTCGGCTTTGGGCTGATGACCTTCGAAATGCACCGACCAGGCCTCGGCTTTGACGTGACGAATACCGCCGAGAGACGCCAGAAAGTCCAGATGCCAGTATGCTCGGCGAAACTCGCCGTCGGTGACGGCGCTCAAGCCGTTTTCACGTTCCTTGGCAATGAGCTTCTTGATTTCGGCGTCTTCAATGGCTGTGAGTTCTTCCTTGCTGATCTGACCGCAGGAGAATTTGACGCGGGCCTGCGCCACGGTTTTGGGACGCAGAAAGCTGCCGACGACATCGCAGCGATACGGCGGATTGACGTGAACCATAGTGGGAATCCTTCCAGAGTGAATATTGAACACAGTGCCCACATTCTGCCGAGAAAAAAGAAGGCTTGTCGCGGTAATACGACAAACCTTCTGCAGAAACACACGCTCGATTTAGTCGACCGTGGTACCGGGTGTC
>OGNM01001030.1_pt1 | contig 13388 bp, 9 predicted proteins | sample 1573441 | NCBI WGS metagenome assembly OGNM01 (sample SAMEA2581915, study PRJEB24529) | metagenome | biome: Human gut stool | place: China | collected 2011
AAACGGATATTCTGGAGCATAAAATTTTCGAAGATGCAGTCTGTTACGGGGGATGGTGTGTGGATCTTCATGCGCCGCACGGACTATTGGATTTCAACCTGCTTCCTTCTGACTGTAATTTTTATGACGGCGTATACACGATCCCTTATCGCTCTTACTATTCGAAAAATATTAAGAACCTGTACATGGCGGGAAGAGATATCAGTACCACCAGACTGGGACTGGCAAGCACCAGAATCATCGGATGCTGCGCCATTGGAGGTGAGGCAGTGGGGATTGCCGCTGCTCTGTGTAATAAATATGCCTGCAATCCGAGGGAGCTGGCACCTCATGTAAAGGAATTACAGCAGCTCATCCTGAAAGAGGATGGTTTTCTGCCGGGCTTTAAGAATGAGGATGAAAAAGATCTGGCACTTAAGGCAAAAATCACCGCTTCTTCCTGGGAACAGGGAGGCGAGCCGGAGAAGGTGGCGAACGGCATCTCCAGAAAGCTTGGAGAGGAACAGAATGGATGGGTTACGAAGCCCGGAGAGTGTCTTATCATGAAATGGAACGAGACGAAAGAAATCCGGGAAATCCGACTGACCTTTGAATCCAACTTTGCATATCCAATCCGCGTGACTATGGCACCTTTACGTCAGGCACAGCAGCGAAACGGTGTACCCGAGGAGTTGGTAAAAGATGTAAAAATCGAACTGTACCGGGAAGGCAAAAAGACGGGAGAAGCATTTGTAAAGGATAATTACCAGCGCCTGTGCAGTGTGGGAATCGGTGATGTACCGGCAGACGAGATTCGTGTGATCCCGGAATCCACCAATGGAGCGGAACAGGCTGTCATTCATGAAATCCGTGTGTATGCAAAATAATATTTTTTACCTGTGATGCAAAGTCGGCAGGTCATAGAAAGGCAGGGGTATTATTATGAGAATATCGACATCAACAGGAACTTGTGGCAGTGTTTTTTGGATACAGAAAATGTATTATTCCTGCGAGCAGGCAATTGAATCTATTGCAAAGGCAGGTTTTGACGCCATTGATTTATGCTTTGTAGCATACGGAAGAAAGGGGCTTCCCATGGATGCTCCTGACTGGAGAGACTGGGTAAAGCGGCAGAAGGAAAATTGTGATAAGCATAATCTTCCTGTGACCCAGGCACATGCGCATTATTATAGTGTGGCAGAAAGTATGAAATTTACAGCGCTGGACTGGGAAGACAATATCGGTAGGATCAAGAGAGATATTGAGGCAGCAGGTATGTGTCAGGTGCCCTGGCTAGTCATTCATCCGGATTCCGTCAATGATGAAGCGGGATATTCCAGGAAAAAATCTCTGGCAAGTGAGACGGAGCGTTTTAAGCGCTTCGGCGAACTTGCGGCGAAATATGGAACCGGAATTGCCATCGAGAATATGGGAGACCATCTGGGTATTGGATATGGCAGACGTTTTGGATGTAATGCTGAAGACCTGCTGGAGCTTCTGGATAAGTTAAATGCGGATGACATATTTGGTATCTGCTGGGATACCGGACATGCAAATCTGGCACAGGTCAACCAGCCAGCAGCGATCCAACAGATAGGCAGTCGTTTAAAGGCATTACATATCAACGACAACCGTGGTGAGAAGGATGATCATTTGCTGCCTTATCTGGGATATGTAGAGTGGACATCTCTGCTGAAGAGCCTGGCAGATGTGAATTACCAGGGAGATTTCACCTACGAAATTCACAATTTCACAGGTGGAATGAGCCCGGAGATTCATCAGCAGGGCGTGGAGTTCTCTGTACTTGTAGCGAGACAGATGGTCAGTGAAATCGAAAAAGGAATGAAAGAAAAATAAAATGGAAACAGGCAAAATGCGACTTTGCGGACAACAGGCAGTTTGGAACTATGAGGAAGAGAACGGGATCCTTACCATACAGGGTGTAGGAGCCATGGAGGATTATACAGACCCGGAACAGGTACCCTGGAATACTTTCATTCAGAAAATAAAAACCGTGGTGATCCGGGATGGAATTACTACCGTGGGAGATTATGCCTTTGCCGGCGGCAGCAATCTGCAGGAGGTCAGCCTGCCGGGCTCCGTGGAAATCGTTGGCGTATTCAGCTTTAAGGGCTGTACAGAGCTGAAGGAAATTGTCATTCCGGAAGGTGTCAGGGTGCTGGCATCCAAGGCATTTCAGTTCTGTAGTGCATTAAGAAAGGTTTATCTGCCGTCTACTCTTATAGACGTGGATATGCGGGCGTTCGGAAAATGCGAATCTCTGGAGGAAGTTTTCTATCAGGGAAGTGAGGAACAGTGGGAGCAGATCATGATCAGCCGGTCTGCATCCGATAATCAATATCTGGTGCAGGCCAAACGGCATTGCCTGGAAAGACAAAGCGCCAAACCATCGGAAGAAAGGCCGGAAGCACCGGATCGATATGAACAGATTATTTTAAAGATCCGAGAGGTATTGGATCAGGGCGGAGACGGGAAGTTCTACATTCTGGCACCCAAACTGTGGGAGCCGGGAATCCGGGCGAAAAGTGGTGATGCTACACTGCTGGTTTTCCCGGATGGACAAACAATGCTCATTGACGCAGGCTTCGTGGAGTGTGGAAAGCATGTGGTCTCCCTGTTAAGAGATCTGCACCTGACTTCTTTGGACGGAGTGGTGTTATCACACAGCCATGATGATCATGCAGGAGGACTGCAGCAGGTTGCGGAATATATATACGGTCAGGATGGTGGTTACATCGGCTGTTATTATCGTTCCGCATTTGTAAACAGTCAGCTGGAAAAGGCATTTTTTGACTATATCCGGGCGAAAGGAGCCAGAACTGTTACGGATGTAAAGGAAGGCTTTCACATGAGCATAGGTGGAGTGGACATTGCAGTCTACAATCCGGAAGAAGCCCTTGTGGAAAGCTGTACCGGCGCTGAGGAGGATCTGAACAATTTATCCCTTCTGATGAAATTTACTTATGGGAAGTCAACATTTTTAACCAGCGGGGATTTGTATCGTGATAAGGAACTGGAACTGATTGCCCGCTATGGAGAAGCGCTAAAGGCGGATGTGATGAAAGCGAATCATCATGGAGCCCATACTTCCAACAGTATGGAGTGGGTGGATGCCATATGTCCTTCCGTGATATATGCCTGTGCCGATGACATGGGAAGCACTCCTTTTGCCTGGAAGATGAAGGCAAAACATATTCGATATTATAGCACTTGTCTGAATGATTTGCTTTGTATCCGGCTGGATGCGGAAAAGCATGTGGAGGTTATGTCCCGGTTTGACAGGAAAGGACTCGGACTATTGTAAAGGCGAATGCCGGAAAGTGTGTTGGGATGAGAGAAGGAGTAGCGCAGTATCTGGGAAAAGCAAGAAAATGCAGCTGTGGTCGTGTTCACGAGACCCCGTTAAAACGGGTCGTGATTGAACAGGATGCTCTGCAGAAAGTTCCAGGTATTTTGGAGGAATTGGGTTATCATCGGGTATTCCTGGTGGCGGATCAGAATACCTGGAAGGCAGCAGGAGAAGCTTTGGAACAGGAGTTAGTGGAAGCGCAGATTGTCTGTGAAGCACTGGTATTTTCGGAGCAGGAGCCGATTCCCGATGAGAGTCATTTAGGAGAAATTCTGACCGCCTGTCCCCCGGAGACGGAAATCCTGCTGGCGGTGGGTACGGGAACCATCAATGATATGTGTAAATATGTCAGTTTTCGGTTGAAACTGGATTATATGATCGTAGCTACCGCCACCAGTATGGACGGTTTTGTATCCGTGGGTGCAGCTCTGATGCTTAACCATGTAAAGGTGACCAAAGATGCCCACGGCCCGGTGGCAGTCATTGGTGACACCAAGATTATGGCGGAGGCTCCCATGGAACTGATCACCGCCGGACTGGGGGATGTGCTTGGAAAATATACCTGTCTGCTGGACTGGAAACTTTCTCAGATGATCAATGGAGAATACTACTGCGATTATGTGGTGGACATGGTGCGCGGTGCGGTGGAAACGGTAGTGGAACAAGGTGCACAGATTAAAAAGAGAGATCCGGAGGCAATTCGGAGTCTGATGGAAGCTTTGGTGGTTACGGGAATTGCTATGTATTATGTGGGAAATTCCAGACCGGCATCCGGCTGTGAACATCATTTGTCCCATTTTTGGGAGATGCGTTTTCTCATGGAAGGCAGAAAACCGGTCCTGCATGGCACCAAGGTAGGTGTCGGAATGATCATTGTCACACAGATGTATCATATGCTGGCACAGGAAACGGTGGATTTTGCCGCAGCACAGAAAAAGGAGCGGAAAGTATCCGACTGGGAACAGAAGATAAAAACAAGTTACCTGGATGCCGCCGAAGGAATCCTGAGACTGGAACAGGAATGCGGAAAAAATAATATAGAGCAACGAAATCAGAGGCTGCAGATTATTGAAAAACGGTGGGAGGATATCCGGCGCACCATTGAAGAACAGCTTCCGGCGACAGAGCAGTTGATTGCATTACTGCAATCTTTGGATGCGCCCTATTGTCCCTGTCAGATCGGTCTCCCCATAGAGATGGTACAGGAGGGAATCGAGGTTGGTAAAGAGGTGCGGAACCGTTATACCCTGCTACAGCTTTTGTGGGATTTAGGTTTGGAAGAGACTTACAGTAAACAGATAAGAGCCTGGTTGGAAGAACTGGAGAAAAGAGGATGACCATGGAACAGATAAAAAAAGATGTGGTAGTGGTAGGCGGAGGTCCCGGTGGATTTGCGGCGGCAGTGACCGCAGCACGGGCAGGAGCTCAGGTCCTGCTGGTGGAAAGAAACGGTTATCTGGGTGGTCAGCTGGGAAGCGGACTTCCGTTTTTGGCATTCTGGGATATTAAGGGCAGACAGGTGGTGGGCGGTATTGCCCAGGAATTTGTGGACAGGCTGGAGCAGGCGGGAGCATCCTATGGACATGAATATTGCCCGCATCATCAGTCAGTTACACTGATACATCCCTTCTACTCCAGAATTCTGTGCTTTGAGATGGTAAAGGAAGCAGGAGTGGAGCTTCTCATGCACTGTGAGCTGGCAGATGTGAAAATGAAGGACGGAAAAATCCGGTCCATTATTGTGTCCGGCAAGGGACAGCACATTGAAATTACCGCAGACGTGTTTATTGATGGAACCGGAGATGGTGATTTAGGTGCATTAAGCGGAGCGACAACAGAAAAAGGAAACGAAAACAATGTGATGCAGCCGCCTACCCTGATGTTTAATCTCGGCGGTGTGAATTTTGAGGAGTTTTGCGATTTTATCGAACAACATCCGGAGGAACTGCCCTATGATGTACTGGACAATATTGCCCAGGGATATAATGCGGATTTCTTCCGGAAGACCAAGAGTTTTATTTTCCTGGGGATGCATCATCTCCTGGAGGAACTTCGGAAAAAGGGCGAATGTCCTGTGGACCGTGAGACTGTTATTTTTATCTGTCAGCCTATGCCGGGACAGGTAGCCGTGAACACGATCCGTCTGTTGAATTTTGACGGCTCCAATCTGCATGATTTAAGCAACGGGGAAATGGAAGCTCACCTGCAGATTCCGAAACTTATGAAGATGTTCCGGGAAAATGTGCCCGGTTTTGAAAACTGTTATCTGGATTCCATCAATGCTTCCATTGGCGTCCGGGAGAGCCGGAGAATCAAGGGTATCAAGATGCTGGATCATCACGATGCAGTGGCTGGGAAAAAGCCGGAGGACAGTATTGCATTATGTGGATACTTTATTGATATTCATAATGGTGCAGGTGCCGGAACGTATCGTGTTACCATTGAAGAGCCTTTTGGAATCCCCTATGGATGCCTGGTGTCTGCGGATATTCCCAACCTGATGATGGCTGGAAGAGATATCAGCGTGGATGCAATCATGAATGAATGTATGGCAGTGGGACAGGCAGCGGGAGAAGCGGCTGCAATGGCAATAGCATCCCATTGTGAGCCGGAAAAGGTAGATGTGGCAGAACTTCGCAGACATTTACTAGAACAGAAAGCAATTTTGTCTGTATAAAACCGTAATATAAAATAATAAGAATGACCGGTACAGTTTGCAACAAAAGACTATTCCGGTCTTTCTTGCTAAATATGTACGTACAATAACGCATATTTTACTTAAAACGATAAAATATATGCTTTATATGTATTGACATATTATATAAGTGAGTATATAGTGAGAACTACAGAATTATGGAAGAAGCAATTCTTAAAAAGAAAAAGAATGGAGGATAAAAAATGAAACTCGCAACATCAACTAACATTATGGATTTCGATGATAAGAGACCTTATCAGATTCCCATTGACGTGTCCACCAGGGCTTGTGCAAAGGCGGGATATAAATATGTAGATGCATGTCTTTGCAGCCATTGCAGGGAAGGACAGCCCTTAAGAGGAGAGAACTGGGAAAAATGGATTGCGGATACCGCAGCACTGGCAGAAGAACTCGGTGTGAAATACATCCAGGCACATGCCTACTGGACCATTGGAAATGCATTTAATGCGGATCTGACCCGTTCGGACGGAGAGCTGGGAGAGGAGCTTATGCGACGTAGTGTCCTGGCAGCAGAAGCATTGGGAGTAAAGTGGATGGTAGTTCATCCTTACACTGTAAGACGTAACGGCGGCGGTTATGATTACAGAAAATCTTTTGAATATAACAAAGAATACATGAAGCATTGGGGTGAAATTTTTGCGGATCATCATGTGGGAATGGCTATCGAAAATATGACAAAGCCTACCCATTACGGCAGCTGTGCGGAAGAACTGCTGGAGCTGATTGATGTCATTGACAATCCGAATGTACAGATATGTATTGATACCGGTCATGCAAATATGGTGGGTCTGAATGTTCCCGATATGATCCGCCAGGTAGGTTCTCATCTGAAGGCTACCCATATTAACGATAATTACGGTATCAAGGACGAGCATTTTTCACCGTTCAACGGAACGATTCCCTGGAAAGAGGTAGTGCAGGCTCTGCGGGATATTGACTACCAGGAGTGTTTTGCTTTTGAAACACACCACCTTACCAGTATGTATCCCAAGGAGGTACAGCCGTACCTGGTAGATTTCTCTTATGCGCTGGGAGAATATCTTCTGAATCTGTAATTTTGTAATAAAAAAGCGCTGTAAAACAGCAGATATTTTAAATGATAACGAAGGCCGGTACAGTTCGCGATAGGAGACTATACCGGCCTTTCTTATATGGAAGTATGAAAGGAGAAATACATATGCAGAACTTTGCGAATTATTTTGCGGAATTTACGAATGGAGCCATAGCCTTGCGATTGCTATTAGCGGCTGTACTGGGATGCGTGATTGGACTGGAGAGAGCAACGAAACATCATCCGGCAGGAATGCGGACATTTGCATTAGTGTGTCTTGGAGCGGCGGCTTCCGCTGTCGTCAATATCTATCTTGGGACAGCCCTGGGCGTCGGAAGGACAGATATGGGACGTATCCCAGCCGGCGTGGTCAGCGGTATTGGATTCCTGGGGGTGGGAACCATCATTATTACCGGGAAAAATCAGGTCAGAGGATTGACAACGGCTGCCGGATTGTGGACAACGGCAACCCTTGGAATTATGTTGGGATCCGGAATGCTGGAGGTCAGTCTGATGATGTTTGCACTGATCATTGTCACAATGTTCGGAATTGCCAGAGTCAGTCGTGTGCAGGAGCAGTACAATCGTTACATTGGTCTGTATATGGAAATTGATAAGTCAATGACAAGGGGAGTCTATGACTATATCAATGAGTGTGGATATGAGCTGAGTTCTGTGGAGAAAAAGAGAGATAAGACCTTAAAGGGATCCGATATTGTCCTTACAATGATGCTGGATCTGAAGAAAAGAAGAAATCATGCAGAGGTTTTGTCGGAAGTGAGTCAGATAGAGGGTGTTCATTATCTGGAAGAAGTATAATTTGAAGTATATTTGTATGGTTTTAATGCAGAAAAAAGGCAATTTTCCTATTATGTCACTAAATATTACAGGCATTTATAGCATAAACTTTAAAATATGTATTGACATATTGCATGCATAAGCATATTATATAGACATAAGTTACAACATAAAAGGTGAACGAAATGTCAGAGAACAGAAAAGTTAAAAAAGCTGAATATGATGTTGTAGTAATCGGTGGTGGAATGGCTGGCATCTGTGCAGCACTTGCATCTGCAAGACACGGAGCCAGGACAGCGTTGGTGCATGACAGACATGTACTGGGAGGAAATGCATCCAGTGAAATCCGAATGCATATCTGCGGAGCATCCGAGAATCTTGCGAAACCGGAGCTTGAAGAGAGCGGAATTCTCCATGAAATCATGCTTGACAACAAGAGCAGAAATGATTATTTTAATTATTCGATCTGGGATATGGTATTATTTACCGCAGTGAAGAGTCAGCCATATCTGACAGTGAATCTGAGTACCGCGATGGAGGATTGCCGGATGGAAGGCAATGAGATCCGTGAAATCGACGCATACCAGCTCACGACAGAGACACATTGGCAGATCAGAGGGAACATATTTATTGACTGTACCGGCAATGCGACCCTGGGATATTATGCAGGAGCGGAATATCGTACCGGCAGCGAGGGAAGGGCAGAATTCAATGAACCGGATGCGCCGGAACAGGCCAACAATGACCGTATGGGAAATACGCTGTTATTCAAGGCGGTGGACAGAGGACATTCGGTGAATTTTAAACGACCGAAGATCGCCAGACATTTTACGGAAGAGGAACTCAAATACAGAACACACTCTGCCGTGCACGAAGCTAAGACAAAGGGAGATGTGGATAAGGCATACTTACGTATGACCTCCTACAGTACCTCCTCTGTGGACTATGGATACTGGTGGATCGAGCTTCCCGGCAAGACAGAAGATATCATAGATGAGTATGAAGAAATCCGTGATGAGTTGGTGTCTTGTATCTATGGGGTATGGGATCATCTGAAAAACGGTGGTGACCATGGAGCCGAGAACTATGATCTGGAATGGGTCGGTATGCTGCCCGGTGTCAGAGAGAGCAGGCGTCTGGTAGGAGATTATATATTAAATGAAAATGATGTCTTATCCAACAGGGTATTCGAGGATGCTGTAGCATACGGCGGCTGGGCGATGGATATCCATACTCCCGGAGGTCTATATGATTTTGATGAACTTCCTTCCAGAGTTGTCAGCTTTGACGGAGCCTATACGATTCCATACCGGTCATATTGCTCCAGAAATATTCCCAATATGATGATGGCGGGACGAAATATCAGTGCTACCAAAATGGCAATGGGATCCACAAGAGTTATGGGAACCTGTGCAATAGGAGGACAGGCAGCGGGAACCGCAGCGGCACTTTGCATCAAATATCACTGCGGGCCGAAAGATATGCCGGAGCACATGGAGGAATTGCAACAGCTTCTGCTGAAGGATGACTGTTATATTCCGGGTTTTCGAAACACCGATCCGCAGGATCTGGCGAGAACCGCGCAGATCAGTGCAACCTCTGCCAGAGAAGGGTTCGCTCCGGAGAAAGTGATCAACGGAGTGTCCAGAGATGAAAACGGAATTCGAAATATGTGGAGCTCCGATGGCATAAGCCCGGAAGGAGAGACGTTAACCTTAAAGCTTGCCTCGGTGAAAAAAGTATCCCAGGTCAGACTGACGTTTGATTCCAACTTTAATTATCCGATCAAGATTACTTTATCGAAGAAACGTCAGCTCCAGCAGAGGATAGGAGTACCTCCCGAATTGGTAAAAGATTACACTGTGACACTCTGGCGGGGAGAACAGAAGATGGCAGAACAGAAAGTGACAGAAAATGACCAGAGACAGAATGTTGTAACCTTTGAGCCTACGGAATGTGATAAAGTAACCATTACGATTCATACCACCAATGGGGAAAAAGACGTACATATTTATGAAGTAAGGGTGTATTCCTGAGAAAAACTCAGGCTAACCATAGAAAACTAAAATGTAGGAGGATTACAATTATGAAGAGGAAAATTGCGCTTGCATTGACAATGGCAATGTTAGGTACCTGTCTGGCAGGATGTGGACAAGCAGATACAGACACAAATGCATCTACAGAAGCAAAAGGTACTACAGCAGCCGCAGGAACCGCAGCAGCAGAAACCACAGAATCCGAGAAGGAATGGTATGGCACGGAAGACGGAAAGACGATCACGCTTCATTTCTGGGGTGGTGTTCAGCCGGAGTACGGATATGATGATCTGTGTGCCAACTTCAATGAGGAGTACAAAGACAAAGGACTTCAGGTAGAATATGTAAGATATGTAAATGATGATAACGGTAACCTTCAGTTGGAGACCTACTTAATGGGCGGTGGTGATGTCGATCTGTTCATTGGCTATGGCGGACGTACCAAAATGGACAAGCGTGTAGACTCCAACCTGCTGCTGGATATGTCCGGTATGCTCAATGATATCGGATTCAATCTGGATGATGAGCTGGGTGTGGCAAATATGGCAGAGTATCACTACGATGATGGTGCCGTATATGGATTTCCTACCAAATACGAGAACTCAAGATGGATTCTGATCAATGAAGATATGTTTAAGGAAGCAGGACTGGATATTCCTTATGATGGATGGACCTATTCCGAATTCCTTACGGATGCCGAGAAGCTGACACATGGCGAGGGCCAGGATAAGGTATACGGAGTATGCTGGGCACGTAAGCAGAGCGGTAAGAGTATTCTGTATGCATTAGACGGTGTACTGGGTGCAAATCAGATTTACAAGAATGAAGAAGGTACAGAGGTAAACTTCGATAATGATGTATATCGTGCAGGTCTTAACCTTGTAAAAGAGACGCTGGATAAGGGTTATGCGATTCCCATCGAAGATGAATTCTCCGAGGATATCAGCGTTGCCAATACGTTCCTTCAGGGTAAATGTGCCATCATGCTTGGTGTAGCACAGATGAGACTGTGTATGGATCAGGAGAATTATCCTCATGATTTCATGACTGCACTGGTACCAGCACCCGTTCCCGATGATGAGAAATACAACACCGAATTTTATCGTAAGCAGATTGGTACTACCGGTGCAGGAGACCTGCTGAGCATTTCAGCAAATACAAAGTATCCGGAAGCAAGCTTTGAGTTTGCAATGTGGTATTTAAAGGGTGGTATGTCCCCTCTGGTACAGGGCGGAAGAATCCCTCTGTGGAATGGTGTTAATAAGGATGAAGTATTGAGCGTGCTGAAGGAGAAGGCACAGGGCTCCATTGATATGGATTCCATGGAGAACTATCTGTCTCTCGATACTACGCAGGGTGTTGCCGCTATTAAAGGACATGCTTCCTCTGAAATCAGTTCTGCCTGGTTCGAAGAGTTTGATGCTATGTGCTATGGAAAACAGTCTGTAGATCAGACCGTTCAGAACATGGAGAAGAGAGGTAACGAACTGATCCAGACCGAATTAAGCAGTCAGAAGTAAAAAAATAAAAACAGCAGTGGGAAGGGGCGGTCGTTTTCACAGGCGAACCGTCCCCTGCTCTGAAACGAACAAAAGAGGGATAAAGCAAATGAAGAGCAAGAAAAAGAAGACTAAAGGAGAAAGACGAAAAATATTGCATCAGAACCTGGTTGCATATTCCTTTTTGGCACCGAGTCTGATAGGTGTAATATGTTTCAGTCTGATTCCGCTGATAATTTCTTTATATGTAAGCCTGACTGACTGGAATTTCTCTCAAGGACTCGGCAACTGGAATTTCATCGGACTGACAAACTTTATCAATCTGTGGAAGGATGAATGGTTCCTTGCATCTTTGAAAAATACATTGATCTTCACCGTCGTAACCGTGCCCATCGGACTTTTCCTGGCAATTATAATGGCGGTACTGATTGATGAATTTTGTCATAAGAAAATAGCGGGTGTGGTACGTGTCGCTATGTATATGCCGCATATCTGTAATATTGTGGCAATTTCCGTTGTATGGATGGCGTTGTATTCTAAATACGGACCCTTTACACAATTGATGAGGGCTCTCGGATGGCAGGATCCTCCCCGATTCCTGGCAAGCTATGAATGGGCACTTCCCGCGATCATGCTGGTCGTAATCTGGGCAAGCCTGGGATACCGCGTATTTATGTACAGCGCCGCAATCACCGGACTTCCGAGAGATTTGTATGAGGCTGCTGAGATTGACGGAGCGAATTCTATTCAGAAATTTTTCAAATTAACGGTTCCGCTGTTGAAGCCTACGACCTTTTTCCTGACAATTACAGGTATTATATCCAGCTTTAAAGTATTTGGATATACGAACGTTATGACAGGCGGTGGTCCCGGAAGCTCTACCTACACACTGGTTTATTATATTTATACATCAGCATTTAAGTATTATAAGATGGGTTATGCTTCGGCAATTGCCGTAATTCTGTTTGTGATGCTGCTTATTGTGACCATTATCCAGTGGGTACATAACAATAAAGAAGAGAAAGGCTAGGGATTAAGATGAGGAAGAATGTACCTGTTTCCAAAAAGGTAGCCAGAGTATTGATTACCATTGTAATTATTCTGGTTACATTGGTTATGATTGTTCCTTTTGTCTGGATGATCTCAGCATCTTTCAAGACAGAAGCGGATGTTATGAAGATCCCTATTGAGTGGATCCCGAAGTATTTTTACCCGGATAACTATAAGAGAGTATTAAGCATAGGAACGACCAGCTCCACAAATTATCATTTCGGTCTGGCCTATTTTAACTCTATCAAGGTAGCTGTAATCAGTACGGTAGTGGCAATTACTTCCGCAACACTTGCCGGATATGCCTTTGCCAAGTTGAAGTTCAAGGGCTCCAATGTATTGTTCATTGTATATCTGGCGCAGATGATGGTGCCTTCACAGCTGACACTGATTCCCAGATTCATAATGTTTATGCAGTTGGGATGGATGAATACCCATTTGTCGCTGATCGTACCGAAAATTATAGCGGTATCTTCCACCTTTATGCTCAGGCAGTCCTTCTTAAGTACTCCGGATGAACTGCGGGAAGCTGCCAGAATTGATGGAGCCGGTGAATACAGAGCCTTTGCACAGGTTATGCTGCCACTTGTCAAGCCGACGATAGCGGCGACGGCGACAGTACAGTTCCTGGATGCATGGAACAGCTACCTGGATCCTCTGGTATTTATCTCCAACTGGAAGAAATGGACGATTCCTCTGGCTTTGAACCAGTTTGTCGGTACAGAGGTAACACAGTATAACCTGACCATGGCGGCCTGCTGTATGGCGGTTGTACCGGTATTTATCGTATTCCTGTTCGGACAGAAGTTCTTCCTGAAAGGCTTGTCCGTAGGTGCGGTTAAGGGATAATAAATTGAAAATGGCAGATGCAGTGTGGCAGGACAGGAGA
>OGNM01001051.1_pt1 | contig 13200 bp, 18 predicted proteins | sample 1573441 | NCBI WGS metagenome assembly OGNM01 (sample SAMEA2581915, study PRJEB24529) | metagenome | biome: Human gut stool | place: China | collected 2011
TATAAATGAAATAGCTCCTTTTCTTTTTTCAGCCACCATACAAGCGTAGGACGCTTAACTCCTATGACGCTGGCTGCCTTTCTAACCGAATACCTTGCTCCATTAAACTTTTAGCTTGCGCAATAAGCTCACGACGTTCTGCTTTTGACCTGTAATGTACTGATTCTCGTGGCATAACTTTTGCTAAAGCTGTCTCCGTATCAACGCTGTTTACTATAGCTATGTATAGAGCTGCATAATTCTCAATAGGAAAATTTAAGCCGTAATTCATTGTCAATCCTTCTATTTATGCTATAATGTAGTCAATACAGGTTGTTCATGACCAATGTATTAACCTTGAGCTATCAACGTTGCACCGTTGATAGCTCTTTTTCTTTTAATTCATTCCGGCAACTTTGCACCAGAGCCATAAACCTGCAAACACACCAAACCATGTTCCAACAGCAATTACCGCAATTTGATAACCTAACTCTTTCCACATCTCACCACGCCCTTTCTAAAAACATCCCAAAGATGACCAGTGATACTGCTATCAGGATCTTAGGGAAAATTTCACTCTCAGCAAAAAAAGTACCAAATATAAATCCCTAGTGTTTTCACGGTGTTTCCTCCCCCCCAACATGACTTTTGTCCTTTTCTGCAGCATTAACCATAGCTGTCAGATAAGCTAAGTCATCAAACGAATAACCATTATTCCCCAACTCGAGTTCTAAACGTGCTATGCTACTATTAAAAGACCTTAGAGATTCAATGAAATCCTCTAAAATATGCGCTGGAATTTTACCAGAAACAGCCTGAATCGCTTTAGCGTATGCATCTACGCTTTCCAGCTGTGTAGATCTGTCTGATATCAAATTAAATATTTCCGTAGGCAGTTGTTCCGGCATTAGCTATTTCACCTCCTTTCGCATCAAATTCAATTGATCTAAATACCCGCCGCCATCACGGCGTTTATGCTTAGAAATAACAATTGGGCATTTTAATTTTTGTAATTTTTTCTGCCGAAGTTCGATTTGTTCATTAAAATAACGATCAGCACCTTCGACTTCAATTTTATGCCGCTGTCCTATCTTAACTGCCGGAAGTGTTCCATCTCGGCACATTGCATAAACGGTAGAATATGCAAGTCCACGAGAATTGGCATATTCTTTAATTCCTGAAAACTTCATATGTTAGCCTCCTTTCATTTTCTATCGCTCCTGCTATAATACTTATAGAGAGGAGGTGATTATTGTGGATTATTTTTTTGATTACTTAATAGCCTCATTGTTAAAAATATCAAATGTAGAAACTTTATTTTTATTAGTAATTGCTATTTTGATAACAAATCCGTTCAACAAAGCAGGTCGAAATTTTTATGCCTTTATTAATGACATAAGCGCCGATATTTTTGACAACAAAGTAAATGCTGATAGCTTGTGCAGATTGTCCTACTTTTTATTTTTTGTTATTGGTTACAACATTTGCCCACCAACAACATTTACAACAAAATTCTTTTTTGCATTCATTTTCCCATTTTGGTTGGCTCTCGTCTTTTTCTTGTTTTGTGCCTTCACAACAGCAGTTTATATGCTGTTCTATGATTTTCTCTCGCTTGGCATATTCTGCTTTGACTCTTCTAGAAGCAAATATAAAACTGACATTCCAAACAAAAATAGAAAAGAAATTGAAAATAATGATAAGGATAACGAAGTCCCACGTTATTAATGTTGTCATTCAGCGCTACGCTCCTTTCTTACACCATCTCGCCTCTTTTCTGTTTTATCTATTTCTCTGCCCCTTTTCTTTAGTTTTCTAAAGTTTGATACGAAAAAAAATAAATGTCTAACTCACTAATAGGAATATCTAATACCTTACATAAATTTCTTATTTCATCTTGTTTAAAGGCTCTTTTATTTCCTAAACTTAAATTTACAGTAGTCTCAGACACTCCTATATAGCTAGCTAGATTCGCTTGAGTAATGCCTTTCTCTTTCATTCTTCCAAGTAATTTTGAATAGTCATATTTTATATTACGCACTATCAATCACCTCCTTCTTTTTGTAGTATATCACTTTAGATTTCTATAGTCAATAGATTTCTAAAGTTTATATTGAGTTTTTTAAAGTTTTAAGGTATACTTACAATATGAGGTGAGCAATGATGACAGAATTTAAAGATCGTTTAAACGAGGGTCTTGCCCTACGACGTATGAGCGCCGCAGAATTAGCTCGTCTAAGCGGGGTTAACGAGGGGGCAATAAGCCAGTATCGAAAAGGAAATTATAAAGCCAACCAGTATAATCTTGATAAAATCGCAAAAGCATTAAATGTTTCCATACCTTGGTTAATGGGAGCCGATGTACCTATTACCCCTTCTATTCCTAACGCCTCTAATATTTTCCCAATAGAAAGAAAAAAGGTTCCCCTTCTCGGCAAAATCGCCTGCGGAAAACCTATACTGTCAGAAGAAATTTTTGACGGCTATGTACAATGCAATGGTAATGTGCACGCTGATTTCTGCTTGCGTGCCGAAGGGGATAGCATGATAGGAGCACGTATATATGATGGCGATATCGTTTTCATCAAGCAGCAGCCTGAGGTTGAAAACGGCGAAATAGCAGCAGTATCTATTGATGATGCGGTCACCTTAAAAAGAGTTTATTTCGGAGACGATTACGTTGAACTAAAACCGGAAAATCCAACACATAAAATACTTCGCTTCAGCAAAACTGAAATAGAACAATTCCGAATTATTGGTAAAGCTATTGCATTTCAGGGGGATATTGTTTAAAACCTATTGCAAAAACACCCTTACCCCATTTTATAAAAAACAGTCTTTTTATAAAAACACCTTACCCCATTTTATAAAAAACAGTCTTTTTATAAAAACACCTTATCCCATTTTACAAAAAATAGTCTTTTTATAAAAACACCTTATCCCATTTTACAAAAAATAGTCTTTCTATCAAATAACATAATTAAAAGAGGTGAGTGTTGTGCAATATATAAATCTAGAAAAATTATATTATAAAGATGAAAAATTTTACGAAAAAGAATATATGAAAAGGTTTGATGCTCCCTTTACAAAACATTTTAATTTTTCTATTAAACAATTTAATAGAAAACATAGTTATCCTATATTTTTGTGTTATACAGAAGACATAGTAAAAATACTTATAAAAATATATAAGCATAATTGCAATTTAAACGAAATAGTAGAAAAAATTCCATCTATTGCATACCAGCAATTTATTCGTCAATGCTTGATACTCGAAGTGCAATCAACTAATGCAATCGAAGGTGTTCGTAGCACTCGTAAAGAGATAGAACTTGCTATGGAAAACAATTTATCATCAAAAGAAAAAATAAGATTACAAGGAATCGTTAGTAAATATATGAAACTACTTCACAATGAAGATATTCATTTTAATAGTCCTAAAGATCTTAGATCTTTTTATGATGAGTTCGCCTTAAGTGAAGTTCTCCTGGAAAACCCGCAAAACAAACCTGATGGAATTTATTTTAGAAAAGGCTCAGTAGAAATATCTACTGGTACACAAAAAACAATACACAGAGGTTTAACACCTGAATCCGAAATAATTTCATCAATCACTACAGCTTTAGAAATTTTAAACGATGAATCAATCCCAGAACTAATCCGTTTGGCAATTTTTCACTATTTATTTGGATATATTCACCCATTTTATGACGGTAATGGAAGAACCGCACGTTTTATATCCTCATATTATTTGTCTAAAGAATTAAATAGAGCTATCGCCTTACGTTTATCAATAATTATAAAAAAAGATATAAACAATTACTATAAAATGTTTGACGAAACAAATTCCGAATTAAATAAAGGAGATTTAACTCCATTTGTTTATTCATTTCTACTTTTTATTGCAAGGTCAGCAGAAAACGCAGAAAAACTTTTGTCAAATAAATTAACTCAACTTGGAAATTTCACAAAACAATTAACAGAAATGGATTTAGGAGATGGAATAAAAAAACAAATTTACTATATTCTTTTACAAGCCGCTTTATTCTCAGGAAGTGGTGCAACCATAAAAGATATTGAAACAACATTAAAAAAATCGCGTGTAACCATTCAAAATCGTATAGATGAAATTCCAGCATCTCACATCATTATTAACAAAAGCAAAAAGCCATACACTTACAAACTCAACACTATTATTTTAAAATAAATAAAAAAAGACCGCCCCTGCGCCAACAGGAACGGTCAACGTAAAATATATTTTAGGAGATGTTTAGAATGCCTGAAGAAAAAATATTTAGAGCCATTGCTGGCGCCAAAGAAACTCCATTAATTCTTGGAACCGCACAATTAGAGTGTTACGTCCTGGAAGATGGTTCCAGGGTATTTTCTGGAAACGGACTACAAAAGGCGTTACAATTTCCTTCCAATGCAGGCGGTGCCGCTTTAGTATCCATGCTAAACGCAGGGGCCTTACAACACCAAATAACAGATGAAATAAAAAACAAGATCAGTAATAGAAAACAGTTTTTGCGTCCAGGAGCTGGCGGTGCTTTATCAAAAACTTATGGATATGACGCTACTCTACTTATTGATATTTGCAACCTCCTTATTGAAGCCAACAACCACGGTATTTTAACCGAAAGGCAGCAGGGATTTGCTGCTGTAGCCCAAGTTATTGTATCAAGCGTTGCGAAAGTAGGTATCATTGGCTTAATTGATGAAACGACTGGATACAATCAGCATAAAAATAGAGCTAAAGACGAACTCAGTAAGTTTTTAGCATCATTTATGCGTGAAGAAGCAGCAAAATGGATCAAAACATTTGATGATTCTTTTTTCGAAACAATTTACAAAATGCGCGGTTGGAATTGGAATTATACGACTAAACGCCCCGGAATTGTGGGTAAATGGATAAACGACATTGTATACGAACGCCTAGCACCTATGGTTTTAACGGAATTGCAAAATAAAAATCCTCAAAACAATAATAAAAAGCGCTCAAAAAAACATCATCAATTTTTAACCGAAGATGTCGGGTACCCTAAGTTAAAACAACATTTGGAAGCAGTCGAAGCCATCGCAAAAGTTTCTGATTATAATTGGGAGACATTTATGCGTAATATGGACAAAGCATACCCCAAGCAGTACCAACAATTAGAGCTTATGCTAGAAATTGAAGAATAAAAAAGACCGCCCCTGCGCCAACAGGAACGGTCAACGTAACGCCCACCCCTACAGCGAGCTGATTACTATAAATATTATAGCACATCAGCTCTGCTGCTGCATACTCAAATTACATTAAAGGAGCTGATTTTTTTATGCCAAAACGTAACAGAAATGGCGCTGGAAGCATTGTTTATGAACCAAAGCGAAAGAAATACAGAGCCTATATCACGGATGCTTTAGGTAAAAGAATATCCAAACGTTTCAACAGTTCTGACGAAGCTGATATGTGGCTCTCCCAAATAAAGTTAGATCTATATAACAATACCTATATTCCTAAATCTAACATAACTATAGGTGAGTGGGTCCTTGAATATCTGAGCATTTACTGTGCACCAAATATAAGAGCCAAAACCTTAATTCGGTATATGCAAACGGCTCGACATCTTGAACCTATCTCCGGCATATTACTTCAGGAATTAGATGCTAGGCAGGTACAATATTTCTACAATAATCTTCCTAAAATGTCAGATAGCAGCAAAAACAAAATACATAAACTGTTGAAAGCAGCTGTAACTAAAGCACATATACTAGAGCTAGTAAAAAAGAATATTATGAATGCCATACCAGCACCTAAAGTATCGAAACCCAAAATAGAAATATTCAAAAGCGAAGAACTGCAAGCAATATCAGACGTATTAAAAACTAATTCCACTTATAGAAGGTATTATTTAATATTTTTATTAACAATCAACACCGGCATGAGACTTGGAGAGGTTTTAGGACTAAAACGAAAATGTGTATTTGATAATTATGTCGTGATTAACAACAGTCTGCAAGATATAAATGGTAAAATGGTCGATACACCGCCAAAAACGGCCGCTGGAGAAAGAGAAATCACAATCACAAGGGATTTATCCTCAGACCTAAAAAAACGTTTTAACAATGGGAAAATCGTTTCTTTTGATGGCTATATTTTTCAAAGCAAAAATGGAACTCCATTACGTCCTAACCAAATCGAAAGAGCCTGGAAAAGTATTTTATTATTAGCTTCAGTACCGCATAAAAAATTCCACGTACTTCGTCATACGCATGCAACACAATTATTGGCGAACGGTATACCACTTTTGGAAGTATCTAAACGATTAGGGCATAGCAGAGCCAGCCACACTTTAGATCTTTATGGTCATGCTATTCCAGGTTACGATGCTTCTTTGCCAAATAAAATCTCAAAGATTTTCAATTTATAATTTGGGTGCAATTGTGGGTGCAATTGCTGAAATTTATGTTAGAAAAATGGCATTCTACCGTAATGCAAAACTAAGCTATAAAGCCACTTAAGCCCTTACAGAATGCTGTATTACAGGCTTTTCCTCGTAGTTTTCCCAAGCCGCGTGTCGCGAGTTCGAATCTCGTCTCCCGCTCCATAAAATATTTTGCCGCAGAACTTAGTTCTGCGGCTTTTTTATTTACCTTAACTACGATTTGCATTGTTGCAAACGAAATGTTATAATGATCCGATTTTTTGCAAGGAGGTAAAAAAATGTCTATAGGAATTATTGTAAACTCTGCCTGCGTACTTATCGGCGGCCTGCTCGGCAGTTTTTTCGGAAGACTGCTGCCAGTCAAAATGCGTGAATCGCTTTATGGGTTATTCGGTTACTGCTCCATCATCATCGGCATCATTCTGCTGCAAAATATAAAATCTATGCCGGCAGTTACATTAGCTCTGATCTTGGGTACTATCATCGGCGAAGCACTTCGAATCGAAGACCAGATCAATTTCGCTTCGCTTAGGCTTAAAACACTTATCGAACGTATCACCAATACTGCGGCAGCAGATAATGATGCTTATATCAGCCGTTTCGTCGGCCTGCTGATGCTGTTCTGTACCGGCAGTACAGGAATTCTCGGCGCGATTGGTGAAGGCGTAAATGGCGACAGCACTGTTCTTTTAACAAAATCTGTTATGGACATTTTTGCAGCATTTGCTTTTGCTGCTCATATGGGTCCTATGATCGCCTGTATCGCAATCCCCCAGTTTCTTTTTTTCAGCATCCTCTTTTGGAGTGCCGGCTTCATCATGCCGCTTACAGATCCTCTGATGATTGGTGATTTTATGGTCTGCGGTGGCATTTTAGCTATTATTACCGGCTTTCGTATCTGTGAATTGAAAGACTTCCGTGTCGCCAATACGCTGCCGGCTTTATTTATCGTAATGCCGCTCAGTTATCTTTGGCGCACTTATTGCTGAACAGTTAACACTAAAAAAACAGGCCCTGCATACAGGGCCTGTTTTTATTCCATGATACCTGAATCCTCAATAATAATCCAGCTCACGCTCAAAAATAACGCCGGTGGCAGGATTAAACTTTAATTCCCCCTTAAATTTAAGGGTAGTAAATTCGGCTTCATAGTAGGAATTATTGCCTTCTTTGTCCATAGTTACAACAATATTGCGGGCATCCGGGTATTCAGCCATAACAAAGCGCTCGATATCTGCCGGAGTTTTGTTGATAATAGTGCTGCCTTTGACAAATGTTGCACCCTTGACTTCTATCTCTTTGATTTTGGAAGTAGCCGTTGCAACCTTCACATAATAATATTCCAAAGTGTCAGGGTCTTGAAAAGTAATACGGCTTTCATCACCTTTAGTTGTATAACCAATCAGATTACAGTTTGCCGGAATTTCTGCTTTAGCAACTTCGATCGCCGCCCTGCTTTGCCCAAGCTGACTGGGAGCAGGAGCCGCCACAGCCATAGCGCCTACACATAAAACTACTAAAGCTGCCAGTAATGAAAAAACATTTTTCAATTTCATTCGATTCACTTCCTTAAACTATTTTGTATTACTGCTTAAATACATCATACAAAACATTTTTGTTAATTTCAACTGTGTGCTATCTCCTATTTGAATTTATTAATTAATTTATTCCATATTATCAATATTACAAGCATTTATTTTGTTAAAATTCATAAATCTGTTAAGCCCTTCCCATAATAAAACAGACCTCGGCATATTTATGTCCGAGGTCTGTTTTATTATAATCACTGTTCTGCCGATTGTTTTGCATCTTCTTTACAGACCGTTGTTTCTTCGTCTTTAAAAAAGTATTTCATCACACCGCCGACCAGCCCCTGTACCAAAAGAAATTTATATTCGTTTTCGATCCGTCTTACTTCCCGCTGTACCTCTCTCTTAATGATCCAGAAGGACAAAGCCACACCCAGCATCGCCCCAAACAAGGCTCCAAAAAATGCGATCCAGATCGCAGGTATCGAAATATTGATCATTATTGCCACCGCCTGTCTGTTTTCTTTGACTTCAAAATATCACATTAGCTATTGCCTGTCAAATTAAAGAAAATTCACATTTTCTTCTATTGCAACTGCAAGGACAAATATTATATAATATTAGAACAGTTCCAATACTTTAAAAAGTGAAAGGGTTGTTACCAATGGAGAAAATTTACGAAGGCAAAACTAAAACAGTATATTCCCTGGAAAACGGCAATGTACTCTTAAAATTCAAAGATGACTGCACCGGCAAAGACGGTGTTTTTGATCCCGGTGAGAATACCGTCGGGCTGACTATCGAAGGTATCGGCAAAGCAAATCTTGAGACTTCGATCCACTTTTTCGAGATCCTCAAAAAAGAAGGTGTAAAAACCCACTATGTCAGCGCAGATATCGATAACGCCACTATGGAAGTCCTGCCTGCTAAAGTATTCGGTAAAGGCCTTGAAGTCATCTGCCGCTTGAAAGCAACCGGCAGCTTCATCCGTCGTTACGGTGACTACATTGCTGACGGCACTGTTCTCGAAGGCGGCTACGTTGAAGCTACTTTAAAAGACGACGCTAAAGGCGATCCTCTGATCACTTCTGAAGGTTTGGCGGCTCTCGGCATCATGAGCCAGGAAATGTTCAACAGTATGAAGGAACAAACCCTTAAAATCACTAAAATCGTTGCTGCAGACCTGGCAAAAATGGGTCTGGATCTATACGATATCAAATTTGAATTTGGTTACAACAACGACGAAGTAATTCTGATCGACGAAATCGCCAGCGGTAACATGCGCGTCTATAAAGACGGCAAATATGTCGATCCCATCACTCTGACTTCAATCATCCTCGGTAAATAAATCTTTATATTTAAAGGCACAGCTTTTGCTGTGCCTTTTTTGCTTCTTAGGCATGTTGATGCTATAATTATTTTAAAGCGTTTTTAAAGCCCGCTTTAATTTTTGAAAACAAAGGAACGATGCATTATGAACAAATTAGATCCGCGTAATATTTATGACGACTTACATCAAATTCCTGAACTTGGTTTTGAAGAGTTTAAAACCTCTGCCTATCTGGCAGATAAATTAGAAGCAATGGGCTACAAAGTTACCCGTAACATCGGCGGCACCGGCGTTATCGGCGAAATCAAAGGCTCAGAGCCCGGACCTGTAATGATGCTGCGTGCCGATATGGACGCACTGCCCTTTCTGATCGACGGCGAAAAGAAAAATATTCATGCCTGCGGCCACGACGCCCATTCCGCCATGCTTTTAGCCGCTGCCTCCGAGCTGGTAGGCAAGGTTAAACGCGGCACCCTGCGCATCCTGTTCCAACAGGGTGAAGAAACCTTAAAAGGCGCTTTGGCAGTTATTGATGCCGGCGTAATTGAAGACGTCGATATCGCTCTTGGTCTGCACATCCGTCCTGTACAGGACATTGCCTACGGCGAAATGTCGCCAGCAGTGCGCCATGCTTCCAGCACCTTCGTTAACGTCGTTATCAACGGTTTATCCAGTCACGGCGCACGTCCGCACCTGGGTGTCAACGCAATCGAGGCAGCCGCTGTCGCTATCAATGCGATTACGGCTATTAAAATCAATCCTATCATTCCCTGGTCCTGTAAAGTTACCGGCATCAAAGGCGGCGGCGTAGCCCCCAATATCATTCCTGATAAAGTTGAAATGATCGTCGATGCCCGTGCACAAACCAACGAAGCTATGACCGAACTGCTGGAAAAACTGCGCCGCGCAGTTACCAATGCTGCCGCTGCTCTTGGGGCTACTGCCGAAGTCACTACTCCCGGCGGTGTGATCCCCGCTGCTGAATACGATGACGAACTGACTGCAGAAGTTGCAGAATGTATCGTCGAAGCAGTAGGCGAAGAAAAACTTGCGAAAGAACTCGTTAACCCCGGCGGTGAGGATTTCCACTACTTTGTTAATAAATATCCCCATATCAAAGCTGCTTACTTCGGTGTCGGCGCAGCTGCAGCTCCAGGCCTGCATCATCAGGATATGCAGCTGAACAAAGAAGCTCTGCCCAGCGGCACTGCGGTCCTTATTAAAATGGTAGAACGTAAATTAGGCTGATCACTGCTTCTTTTACGCTGCTTAATTATATATAACTGCAAAAACTCAGACTTCCATAAATTATGAAAGTCTGAGTTTTTTATTACTGTACTATGCTTAACTCATTTTCGTATATTTATTTAAGCTGCCTGTAAACATTCTGGTCAACAGGCTCCAGCCAGGTAGTACCTGCACCCTTGCTCATAATCGACAGATGCTGGAACCAGCTGTTGCCGGCAGCGCCATGCCAGTGTTTCGTCCCTTCCGGGATCGTCACGCTTTCGCCGGCTTTCATTTCTACCGGGTCCTGTCCCCAGATCTGATAATATCCACGGCCTGATACCCCGACCAGGACCTGACACGAACCGCTGTGAGTATGCCAGTTATTGATACAGGACGGAGCAAAAGTCACGTTAGACACACTTACAGTATCGTTAGCCATGGGAAAAAGGAAGCTCTGCCCTGTAAAATATCTGGCATAAGCCGCATTATCATTACCGATAGGAAATACTGTACCACCTGCCTGCAGCAGCGACGCGCTGATGATCTTTGTCTGTTCCTCTGTTACAGGCTCACCGGCTGCCAAAGCTGCATCTGTACCGCCCATGACCGCAGCAGCCACAACCAGCGCTGCCGCCATTCCTCTAAAAGTGTTTTTGTTGATTCTCTGCCAAAATTTCATATTATTTTCCTCCTCACAATAAATCTTTTATTTATCATTTTCCGGATCAGACTGCTATTGCTTTCGGGGCCGGATGCCTGTTTAACAAAGCGTATGTTTCCGGCTGTAATAAATTCTCATAATTTCTCAGCTGATAATCTGCCAGTTCCGCAACCAACTGCAAACTGTTGATTTTATCAAGCAGCGTTTCACGAGCCTCTGCCAGCAGCTTTTTACGCTCCTGTATCGTAGCATCACCCATTTCTGCCAGCCGAATATAATCAATGATATGTTCCAATGACATCCCGCTGGCTTTCAGCTTTTTGATAAAATTGATAAAATTTACAAAATACTCATCATAATTGCGGATCCCGGCCGCATTCCGTGGCACCGGAGGCAGCAGCCCGATCCTTTCATAATATCTTAAAGTATCAGTTGACATATTGGTTTTTGCGGCAATTTCCCGAATCGTCATTTTTACTCCTCCTCACAGTGATTATGCCTGAGCTGATAAATACTGTAATCTACATTATCCAGCAGCTGTTGTTTAAAATGGATATCATCCAGCAGATAAAAGCGCAGATTTTTCAGCAGTTTGATTTTCTGTTCCTCAGTATTATCGCTGTGCTCAATGATATTTAAAGCTGTTTTTAACTGCTCCGGCCGCCTTTCTGCCGACTGCAGAATCTGCTGTAAATTCTCCTGCGTACATTTCTGCATCTTTTCCATAGCTACTCAGCCTCACTAAAAATTCTCTCTTTAAACTTTTCCATAACACGTGTTCCCGGATCACTTTCATTATAAATTATTCTTTCTTATATGTATAATACCTATTTCTCATATTCATCAATGCCTTTTAGGCATTGATTTTCCACGACTGTACAAATAAAAAAAGTGCAAGCGCAATCACTTCTGGTGATCTGCACTTACACTTTCTGACCACAGCCTCTGATTCAGCTGCAACTGTCTGCTATTGCTTTTATCTTCACTGTTCCCTATTATTATATGTTTTCACAAAATTTTTGGCAAACTCAATAAATTTCGTCGTCGTTACACTGAAAGGCTGTCGTTTTTTCCAGGCCAGCACTGTAGTAGCAGCAAGTTCAGGATACAGCGGCAGCGAACAGACCTGTGAGCGGTCCAAAAAAGGCCGTGAACCCTCAATATGAAAAGCATATCCCAGCCCGTTCCGTACCATTATCGAAGCATTCGTACTCATATTGCAGGTATACGGAACCCTGACCTGCGGAAAATAATCACCAAACCAGCTGACCAGCTCATTTTGCACTTTCAGCCGTGCGGGAAAAAGCAGCTCCTTCCCCACCAGATCTGCCGCCGTAACAAAGCCCTTTTGCACCAGCGGATCTTCGGCAGGCAGCAGCACGGCCCAGCGTTCTTTGACCCCCAGACGGATAAAATCATACCTGTCAATATCCACGGGTTCCAGAAACAAAGCAATATCTGACAGACCCTTTTCGATACGTTCATTAGTATAATCCGCATTACCGGCATATAATTCGTAAGTTACAGCAGGATACTTTTCTTTAAAAGCCCGGAACATTTCAGCAATGACCTGTACGGAAGCCAACTCGCCGCAGCCCACCGATACTACGCCGTTGATCAGCTCGTCGCGTTCTGTCAGTTCTTTTTCCGTTTTATCTGCCAGATCAACGATCTCCTCGGCCCGCCGGCGCAGCAGCATTCCTTCGTCAGTCAACGTCACCTTACGCGCGCCGCGCGAAAACAGCGTTACTCCCATATCTTCCTCTAACTGTGCCAGCTGTCGGCTCAATGTCGGCTGCGTGATATGCAGCAGCTCAGCCGCTTTTGTGATATTCTCCTCACGTGCCACTGCCAGAAAATACCTCAGTATCCGCAATTCCATTGCCTCTGCCTCCTTTTATCCTGGTCAACTGCATCTGCCTGTTCTGTCCTTTTCTTTCTATCATAAAGTATTTTTATGCTCTCAGGCAAGCTTTATCTGTCCTTAAACATAGAAAAGGCATTATTTCCCCAAGGAAACAATTCCTTTCTTTCCTGCTATTT
>OGNM01001053.1_pt1 | contig 13164 bp, 7 predicted proteins | sample 1573441 | NCBI WGS metagenome assembly OGNM01 (sample SAMEA2581915, study PRJEB24529) | metagenome | biome: Human gut stool | place: China | collected 2011
CAATGTCAGGGATTTTCTTGAAGAAAATAAGGACAGCCATGTGGAATTGTACTGTTATTACCTGTATGTCAGTGCAATGTATTATAAAGATAAGTCCTATACCTTTGCGGCAGTTAAGGTAATCCGGGATTATTATGAAAACGGCTATGATACGTGGCGCGTTCTGTGGGTTTTATTTTATCTGGATGCTGCGGAAGATGCAAATAAGAGCATTAAGCTTTTACGGATTAAGGATGCATACCACAATGGCTGTGTAAGTCCTGTGATGTATTATGAAGCGTTACAGATTTTAAATGCACAGCCGGAGCTTTTGCGTGTGTTAAACGATTTTGAACTGCACATTTTACAGTTCGGCTGTAAGTACGGCATAATTTCCACGAAACTGACTTTGTATGTGTGTGAAATGATTGCAAACGGTAAAGTGGCAGATATGCAGTATTTAAGACTGCTTAAAGCATTAAACGACTTTTTTGACAAGGATGAAATCTTAACCGTACTTGTTACACATATGATCCGCAATGAGCTGGTTGGACCGGAATACGCAGGACTGTACGAGAAGGGAATTCTGCGTGGACTCCGCATTACGCGTCTGTATGAATTTTATATAGAAAGTTTAGATAAAAAAGAATTAAAACGCCTGCCGCAGATTGTACTGCGTTACTTTACATATGAGAGCAGTTTGAGTACAAAAAGCAAGGCATATCTGTATGCGGACATTTTAAAAAATCACAGCAGCTCCAGAGAAATCATGAACACGTATGCACCGCAGATAGAGCGGTTTGCCTATGGGCAGATGAAAAAGGGATATATTGATCCTTATCTGGAAGTGATTTATGGATGGCTGTTTCAGAATGTCGGTGTCAATGAAGAAACGGCACCATTCTTGTCAAGATATTTATTTACATACCGTATTACCGTATTCAATGACAAGATTGAGTCGGTGCTGGTAAAGCACAAGGAACTGCGCAAGGGACAGCGCTGTACGCTGGTGGGACGGACTGCCTATGTGCAGATGTATACAAGGGACTGCATTCTGATGTTTGAAGATGCAGGCAAACAGGTACATAAAGGCAGTATCCAGTATGAAATCGAGAGGGTTTATGATAATCCGGCATATTTAAAAGCGCTGGATGATTATTGCAGCAAAGATATTTATCTGCTGCTGAACTGGTTTGAACAAAGCTTAGAACAGCGTAAAAACGATGAAGAAGCCTGCGCAGTCTGTCTTGCATTGATGGCAGACGGCAATGTCAACCAGCTTACAAGAAACCGGTTAAACAGCTGGCAGATACAGTATTATCATGAATATTATCATGGCGAAGATTTTGGAGAACGCTATGAAAAGATTTTAAAAGAAGAATTGCAGATACACGATGCAGCGCTGCTGATTGAAACGTGTATTGCAGAAGGCATGTATGAGGATGCTTTTGATTTGGTATGTGAATACGGTTTTGAAGAAGCCGCACCGGCAAAGCTTTTACGTATGGCAAGAAATATGATTCTGTTAAGACCGCAGGAATACAATGAAAAACTGCTGGCGTGCTGTATTCATGTGTTTGATGAGGGCAAGTATGACGAAAATGTACTGGCATATTTAGAACAGTTTTATCAGGCAAAGTCCGATAAAATGATGAAAGTATGGCGTGCCTGTGCAGGATTTAGGGTGCCGTGCCGGACACTGGCAGAGCGGATACTGGTGGAACGGCTATTTACAGGAAATTTATCTGGCAGAATTCCGGAAGTTTTTACGTATTACCGTCAGCAGCTGCCGGATGCGGCGGTTGAAATGGCTTATCTGGCAGAAAATGCGTACCGTTATTTTGTGAAACACGAAACGGCAGACGAACAGGTCTTTACCTGTATCGGCGGATATCTGCTGGAAAATAAAAAAATGCCGCCGGTGTGTGGTATGGCATATTTAAAATACCATACGCAGTTTGGACAGGAACAGCTTGGCGCTACACATATGCTGTTACTGCAAAAGCTGATGGATATGCTGTGTGCGGAAAATATTTTCTTTTCATTTTATGAGCAGTATAAGGGGATACTTTCCCTTCCGTATAATGCGGCAGACAAAACAACTGTAGAGTATTATGCACCGGAAAACAGCAAAGTACAGATATTCTACCGTCATGATGATAAGGAAGAATATCAAAGTGAAGTGCTATCCTGTGTGGCAGGCGGTGTTTATGCAAAGAGCTTTTCACTGTTTTACGGGGAAAGCATACAGTACTATTTTCTGGAAGATGACGGAAAGAAAAAGAAAAAAACACAGGATGCCAGCCTGCTTTGTAACAATGTGACACCAAAAGAGCCGCAGGGACGTTTTGATTATTTAAATGATATGCTTGTCAGCATGGAAATGCATGATATGGCAACCATGAAAAAACTCATGCAGGGGTACTGCGTGCAGGATTACGTTGTGGAACAGATGTTTCAGCCTTTTTAAGAATGAAGGAGCTGCGCAGGCGGCAGAAGGAGATTGAATTGATAGTTGGAATAGATATCGGGCAGGAAAGTTCCCAAATCTGCTATTATGATGAACAGCAAAGACAGCCGGTATCGGTAAGCGTTGTAAATTCCGTGGACAACCGGCAGAAGTATCAGTTTGGATTTATGCTATCTGGTGCCAATCAGGATAATTTAAAAGAACTTCTTTGTACGCTGCTTGCGCTGCTTCCAAAAAACGGGCGAAAGGCAGGAGAACGGGATAATATTTGTGTTACCGTCAGTGATTTTTCAAAGCCGGTGTTAGAAAAACTCTCGGCGGCAGTACAGCTTACAGGGTATGCAAAGGAAAACTGGAGTTTTATCAGCCATGAGGAAGCTTATGCGTATTACGCCTTTTCACAAAAAAAAGAGCTGTATGTCAACGGCGCGGTTTTACTCGATTACAGGGAAGACGGACTGCATACGCATTATATGACGATTGTAAAAAAAAGCGGTCAGGAAATGATACCGGAGGAAAGCCACGTTTACAGCTCCGAAATGATTTGTTCCGTGCCGCAAAGACGGAAAACACTGGCGCAGGCTGAAAAAGAACTGATACACTGTGTGCAGGATGCATTAAAGGATAAAATCGTATCTGCGGTATATCTGACGGGCGCCGGTTTTGAAGCAGAAAATCTGCCCAAGGAACTGACCCATGTGCTGTGCGCGCGCAGAAAAGCATTTGCGGGACAGAATCTGTTTGTAAAAGGTGCTGCATATGCTGCATTAAAGGAAGACTCTTCTGCCGGTCATAGCAGCGGCAGACTGCTGGCGTGCAGAAACCGCATTACCACGGGGCTTGAATTAAATATCAAAGAACGCGGCGAGGAAAAGCGGTTCCGCATGGTCAGACCGGGAACGAACTGGTACGAAGCCGGACGCAGTGTAGAACTGATACTGGAAGATATGAGAACGATTCCTGTTATTTTGCACAGGTGTGACACCGGACATGAATGGACACAGGAAATTGACATCAGTGCGATACCGTTCCGCCAGGGCAGGATGACAAGGGTGGCTTTTGAAGTCCGTTTTGACAGTGACAGCCATTGCGTGGTACGGATAGAAGATATGGGCTTTGGCGGATTTGTCAAAAGTTCCGGGGTTGTAGTGGAAGAAGAAATAAATGTGTAAACAGACAAAATTGCACAGAAAGAGGAATGAATATGAGCGGAATCATTTTATGCCGGACCGGGCGGGCATTAAAGCCGCTGGTTTTGGAAGAACCGGGGGTACAAATCTATTCACTGGAAGAATTGTGCTATTATATATACAACAATATCTATATTCTGACCAATGCATTTTTAGATGAAAAACTTATTGCGTTTATCCGGACAGAGATTAAGGAACCGTTGCTGGCAGACAAGCTTGAGCAGTTGAAGTGTGAAAATGCAGGGCTGGCGGAAGCGGTTGTGACCATTTTAAAGTATGTGGATTATTATGATACGGCAGAAATTGAACAGGTAAAGGACCTGCTTGCGATGCTGGATACACAGAATGTCTATGAACGGATGAAAATGCGTGCAGACCGGTTCCTTGAAAAAGGCTGCTATTATAGTGCAATCAGCAATTATGATAAAATTGTAAATGGAGAGCGCGACATCAATCTTTCAGGGCTGTTTTACGCAAAGGTCTATCACAATCTGGGAACTGCCTATGCCAGAATGTTCTTCTTTGAAAAAGCGGCAAAGTATTTTGAAGAAGCGTATAAAATCGGTCAGCATGAAAAGTCACGGAAATGTTATCTTGCGGCATGCCGTATGGCAGAGGGTGAGGAACAGATACAGGATATGCAGGCACCGGAAGAAGAACAGGTGCTGCAAAGAGAACTGGAACTGCTTACAGACAATGCTCGTTACAGCGATGAATACCGTGCGATGCAGAAAATGGAACACTTAAAATCCGACGGTGAAGTAGCACAGTATTATAAGGCGATTGATGACTGCATGGACAGATGGAAAGCGCAGTATAAAAGGTATACGTCATAGACGGATGAAATGAGGAAATATGGGATTATTAAATTATATCAAGGGAACAATTAAAGAAAATTACGATTTGGAAGATATCGAGGACATTGAAGACATTGATGATTTTGTCTATGACGATGAGCAGAATACAGGGGAAGAACAAAATGCGGATAATTCGCGGACAGAAGATTTAACGGGACTTGTCAGCGAATTTGAAAAAAATTATCAGAAGCATGAAAAAAAAGCAAAAGCACCGCAGAAAAAGAATAAAAAGGTCAGTTCCGAAGAAAAAATCCAGGAACAGCGCAGAAAAGCAAAAGAAGAAGAAAAAAAGTATGATGAGCTGTTAAACAGTGTGCAGGCAAAGTCCCTGATTCATGTAGTAGATAAGATGAATCAGGCAGGGACACAGGAAAATTATTCGGGGAAGCTTGCAAAAGAAGAAAAAGAAGAAACGGAATATTTAAAACAGCTTGAAAAAGAAGAAGAAAAAAAGCGGATTCAGGAAGTTTTAAATTATTCGGAAGAAGATAAAGAATTCGATGCCAGTGCCGTACATATCCCGGATGTATCCAGAACACCGCGCCGTCTGGACAATATTAATACGGATTACTACGATAAGGAAGAAACAAAAGCCTATATCCGCAGCCAGTGTGAAATCATGGAAGAAGCCACCGGACACATTGAACTGGCGATGGAAGAATACAATGTCGTTACGGAACATTTTTCGGATATCCAGCTGATTGATACGGCACCGGACAATATCCGCAGAAGGATTACGGAAACGGCAGACCGTGTAGATAATCTGACGGTAGACCGGCGGATTTTTAAATCCGGCGAGCATAAGCTTTCCACCCATACGTATCACCGCATGGAACAGTTTGAAGATGAACTGCCGCGTGGTATGAAGTATCTGGAAAAACAGGAATCGTATTATGAAACCGTCAAACGGGATATGAGGATTCTTGAAGGGGAACGCATGAGTCTGCGCATGGAGGCTGCGGCACTCACAACGCGCCAGCTGCGTATCAGAAGCCTTGCCCTTGCCGCGATTGTCGGGCTGGCATTCGTATTTATGGTATTTTTCATTGCGCTTTCCGTAACGGAAGATACACAAAATACCATGCTTTATATTGTCGTTGCCTTTCTGGGAGCGGTGCTTGCCCTTGGCATGTTTGCCCTGCTAAAATATACGGAACGGCAGGTTCTGGTGACGGAAATCAAACTCAATAAAGCTACGACATTACTGAATAAAACAAAGATTAAGTATATCAACGCAGCCAATACGCTTGATTATGAATATCATAAATATCATGTCAGAAGTTCGTATGAACTGTCAAAGAAATATGAAGTTTATATGGACATGAAAAATGAGCAGCGCAAGATTGTACAGATGACGACCAAATTAAGTGAAGCAGAAGAAGATTTACTGGATTTACTTAAAAAACTCGGACTCTATGATGCCAAATTGTGGCTGTCACAGGTACGTGCCCTTGTATACAGCAAGGATATGGTGGAAGTGCGGCACGATTTGAATACACAGCGCCAGAAACTGCGCAAACAGATAGAATATAACGAAAACAGGATTGAGGAAGCAAAGAAGAATATTAAAGAGGCAGCGGTCCGTAATCCTGACTGTATGGACGAAGCAATCCATATTATTGAGCAGTTTGAGAGTAAAAACGTAAGAAATCAGTAAAAACTGCTTGCCAATTTGTAGTCATATGATAAAATAAAAGTTAGGTTTTGCAATTGGAGGAAAAGAAAATGATGAAAGAAAGACTGCATGAAATCAGAGAAAAGGCATTAGCCCAGATTAATTCCACTGATTCACTTGAAAAATTAAATGAGGTAAGAGTTTCTTTCCTGGGTAAAAAGGGAGAACTTACAGAAGTCTTAAAGGGCATGAAAGACGTTGCACCTCAGGACAGACCGGCAGTTGGACAAATCGTAAATGAAACCAGACAGGCAATTGAGGAAGTACTGGAAAACGCGAAAAAGGAACTTTCCGCAAAAATGCGTGAAGTCCAGTTAAAGAGCGAAGTGATTGACGTAACACTTCCGGCAAAGAAAAACAATGTCGGACACAGACATCCAAACACTGTTGCACTCGATGAAGTAAAGAGAATATTTGTCGGCATGGGTTATGAAGTCGTAGAAGGACCGGAAGTAGAATATGATTATTACAATTTTGAAGCGTTAAATATCCCTGCAAATCATCCGGCAAAAGATGAGCAGGATACATTTTATATTAATGATAAAGTTGTGCTGAGAACCCAGACTTCACCGGTTCAGGTCCGTGAAATGGAAAAAGGCAAGCTGCCGATCCGTATGATTGCGCCGGGCAGGGTATTCCGTGCAGATGAAGTCGATGCAACCCATTCTCCATGTTTCCATCAGATTGAAGGCATGGTTATTGATGAGGGTATTACATTTGCAGATTTAAAAGGAACACTGGCTGAATTCGCAAGAGAGTTATTCGGACCGGAAACAAAAGTAAAATTCCGTCCTCATCATTTTCCATTTACAGAGCCAAGTGCAGAAATGGACGTGACATGTTTTAAGTGCGGCGGTAAGGGCTGCCGTATGTGTAAGGGCGAAGGCTGGATTGAAATTCTTGGCTGTGGTATGATTCACCCGCATGTATTTGAAATGAGCGGTATTGACCAGAACAAATATACAGGATTTGCATTCGGAATCGGTTTGGAAAGAATTGCGTTGCTGAAGTATGAAATTGATGACATGAGACTTCTCTATGAAAATGACGTAAGATTCTTAAAACAGTTCTAAAAAGAACGACGGCTGTAAGACAGCAAAGAAATTGGATACGAGGAAAGGATATTGAATCATGAATACATCATTAAATTGGATTAAGGCAATGGTTCCGGGACTGGAAGTAACAGACCAGGAATTCAGGGACGCAATGACACTTTCGGGAACAAAGGTGGAAAATTTTACCGCTTTTGACAAAAATCTTGATAAAATCGTTGTCGGACAGATTGAATCGGTCGAAAAGCACCCGGATGCAGATAAGCTGGTAATCTGCCAGGTGAATGTCGGCAGTGAAACTGTTCAGATTGTAACAGGCGCACCGAATATTCCGGTGGGTTCATCAGGACAGAAAGTACCGGTTGTATTAGATGGCGGACGTGTGGCAGGTGGTCATGACGGCGGCGCACTTCCGGAAGACGGCATTAAGATTAAAAAGGGTAAGTTAAGAGGTGTAGAAAGCTTCGGTATGATGTGTGCCATTGAAGAACTCGGTTCTTCCCGTGAATTTTATCCGGATGCACCGGAAAACGGCATTTACATTTTAGGTGATGATGCACAGGTTGGAGAAGATGCCGTTCACTATCTCGGTTTGGATGATACCGTATTTGAATATGAAATTACAAACAACCGTGTAGACTGCTACAGTATTATCGGTATTGCAAGGGAAGCAGCGGCAACCTTCAGAAAGCCGTTTACACCGCCGGTTGTAACAGAAACAGGCAACGCAGAAGATATTAACGATTATGTAAAGGTTGATGTGGAAGCCACAGACCTCTGCAGCCGTTACACCGCAAGACTTGTAAAGAATATCAAGCTTGCTCCGTCACCGAAGTGGATGCAGCGCAGACTGGCATCAGCAGGTATCCGTCCGATTAACAACATCGTGGATATTACAAACTACGTTATGGAAGAATACGGTCAGCCAATGCACGCTTATGATTATGACACCCTTGCAGGCGGTAAGATTGTTGTAAGACGTGCCAAAGACGGTGAGAAGTTCATGACATTGGATGGACAGGAAAGAACACTTGATTCTGATATGCTGATGATCTGTGACGGTGAAAAGGCTGTCGGTCTTGCAGGTATCATGGGCGGTGAAAATTCCAAGATTACGGATGACGTAAAGACCATGTTATTTGAAGCTGCAACCTTTGACGGCACAAATATCAGAAAGGCAACAAAGCGCCTGGGTCTTCGTACAGATGCTTCCGGTAAGTTTGAAAAGGGCTTAGATCCTGAAAATGCACTGGCGGCAATGAACAGAGCATGCCAGTTAATCGAAGAACTTGGAGCCGGTGAAATTGTCGGCGGCGTGGTTGACGTATATCCGAATAAGAAGGAAAGAGTCAGAGTGCCGTTTGAACCGGAAAGAATCAATGCACTACTGGGTACAAATGTTTCCGTGGAAGAAATGCTTGGATACTTTAAGATGCTTGAATTAGACTATGATGAAGCAAAGCAGGAACTGATTATTCCGACGTTCCGTCAGGATTTATTAAGAACAGCGGATATTGCGGAAGAAGTTGCAAGATTTTTCGGATATGCCAATATTCCTACAACACTGCCACACGGAGCTTCTACAATGGGTAAGATTTCCTTCAAGCAGAGAGTGGAAGATGTAGCCGGAGAAATCGCACAGTTCTGCGGATTCTCACAGGCAATGACTTATTCATTTGAAAGTCCGAAGGTATTTGATAAGTTAAAGCTGGCAGCAGATGCAGAGGAAAGAAAGACAGTTGTCATTTCCAATCCGTTAGGAGAAGATTTCTCCATTATGAGAACACTGCCGTTAAACGGAATGCTGACTTCTCTTGCAACCAACTACAACCGCAGAAATAAAGATGTAAAGCTTTATGAACTGGCAAAGGTTTATGTTCCGGTAGAAGGAGAAGACCTTCCGGATGAGAGAGTACAGTTCACACTGGGCTTCTACGGCGATGGCGATTTCTTTACCATGAAGGGTGTTGTAGAAGAATTCTTAGAAAAAATCGGTATGAGTGCAAGACCGGAATATGATCCGGAAGCCGGAAAGACATTTTTACATCCGGGACGTCAGGCAGAGATTCTTTACAAAGATACTGTAATCGGTTATCTCGGTGAAGTACACCCGGATGTTGCAGACACCTATGGACTGGGCGAGAGAACATATATTGCCGTACTTGATTTACCGGAAATTTTACCGTTTGCTTCATTTGACAGAAAGTATGAAGGCATTGCAAAATTCCCTGCTGTTACAAGAGATATCAGTATGGTAATGCCAAAGACGGTACTTGTCGGTGAAGTAGAAAAGATTATTGAAAAGAGAGGCGGAAAGCTTCTTGAAAAATATAACCTGTTTGATATTTATGAAGGTGCACAGATTAAGGAAGGTTTCAAGTCTGTAGCTTATACCATTTCTTTCCGTGCAAAGGACAGAACATTAGAAGATAAAGATATCCAGCCGATTATGGAAAAGATTCTGGGAGACCTTTCCGGCATGGGCATCGAACTTCGTTCTTAATTATAAATAAAAAACAGCCCGTTCTGCGGCAGAAAAGCTAACTGCCGCGAAGCAGAAAAAAGATAGGAATGGAGCAGCATATGGAATCAATGAATTTACATGATTTTTATTATGATCTGCCACAGGAGCTGATTGCACAGGACCCGCTGTCAGACCGTTCCAGTTCCAGGCTGATGGTACTGGATAAAAAGACAGGGGAAATACAGCACAAAATTTTTAAAGATGTGATTGATTACTTAAATCCGGGAGATTGTCTGGTCATTAACGATACGAAGGTTATTCCGGCAAGACTGATAGGCGAAAAAGTCGGAACGGGCGCGGCAATCGAAGTGCTTTTGCTTACCCGCAAGCAGGATTTAAAAGACACATGGGAAGTGCTTGTAAAGCCGGGTAAAAAGGCAAAAATCGGTACACAGATCAGCTTTGGCGGTGGAAAATTAATCGGAGAGATTGTGGATATTGTAGAAGAAGGCAATCGTATGATACAATTCACTTATGACGGTATTTTTGAAGAAATACTCGATGAACTGGGTCAGATGCCGCTTCCACCGTATATCACACACCGTCTGGAGGATAAGAACCGTTACCAGACCGTTTATGCAAAGCATGAAGGTTCTGCAGCGGCACCGACAGCGGGTCTTCATTTTACAAAAGAACTGCTGGAAAGGATACAGGAGAAGGGTATTGAAATTGCCCGTGTCACGCTGCATGTCGGACTTGGAACGTTCCGTCCGGTAAAAACAGAAAACATTCTGGAGCATCATATGCATTCAGAATTTTATACGGTGACACAGGAAGCAGCAGACAAGATTAATACGGCGCGCAAAAACGGCGGAAAGATTATTGCAGTCGGTACGACAAGTACACGTACACTGGAATCTGTCGGGACAGAAGATGGTACAGTAAAACCCGGCAGCGGTTGGACCCAGATATTTATTTATCCGGGATATCAGTTTAAGGTTATTGACAGCCTGATTACCAATTTCCATCTGCCGGAATCCACGCTGGTGATGCTGGTTTCAGCACTGGCAGGCAGGGAACACGTTCTTGCGGCTTATGAAGAAGCAGTAAACGAAAAATACAGATTTTTCAGCTTTGGAGATGCAATGTTAATAAAGTAACTTAAAAGTTTACTTTTTAAGGATCATAACAGGGGGAGTACTTATGGGTGATGAAAGAAGAAGAACCAAAAGAATAGATGTAGAAGCGAATTTATCAATTCGTCCGATTACAGATCAGGATACTAAGGAAGAATTTATTGCTGTTCATGCAACGAATGTATCAAGTGGTGGAATTGCATTTAAAACAAAAGACGTTCTGCCATTACATTCTTTTTATGACATGTTGCTTGAAATGAGCGGATGTGATAAAATTGAAACCGTTATTGAAGTTGTGCGGATTGCATCACAGGACGAAGACGGCACGGAGTACGGCTGCCGTTTTGTAGGACTTGGCAAAGAAGCCCAGTTCCGTATTGATGTATTCCGTATGGTAAAAGAAAATACAAACTAAAAAAGACTGAGTAGCACAGATGATTGCGGCTGCAATTGCCGAAAGGCAGCAGGTGAGGAAAGTCCGGGCTTCACAGGGCAGGATGCCGGATAACGTCCGGTGGAGGTGACTCCAAGGCTAGTGCAACAGAAATAAACCGCCAGCATATGCTGGTAAGGGTGGAAAGGCAGTGTAAGGGACTACCGCGCGGCTGGTAACAGAAGCGGCAGATGTAAACCCCATCCGAAGCAAGACCGAATAAAAGCGATACGGCGGCCCGTCGTGCTTTAGGTAGGTTGCTTGAGCCTGCTGGTAACAGCAGGACTAGATAGATAATCATCTGATACATAACCCGGCTTATAGTGCTGCTCAGTTGTTTGTAAAAATATTTGTAAAAAGAACAGGTAAAAAATGCAGATAGAAATATCGGCAGGCACAAGTGCCGCAGAAAATGTAGGAATATGTTTTCTGCGGTGCTTTTATTATAAGAGCAAAGCGTTTAAATATTTTGGATAAAATATACAGGATTGTCCATAATACAGGATAAAAGGAAACTGTAAGACTGCTGAACTTACAGCGTAACTGTTGCAGTCCGCAGGACGGACTGTGGCAGACGGAGGCAGAACAAAGAAAAACAGGTGTTATTTTTTTACACGGAAATCTGCTTCCGGGCGAAAGCAGATTTTCTGAATGGCAGATGAGAAACCGTTTATGCGGAATCTTTGCCGCTGCTTCATGATAAAATCGCTCAGAAAGAGGTCAGTATGGATTATTTAGAGATTGAAAAGGTTATTGGACGTGAAATTATGGATTCAAGAGGCAATCCGACAGTAGAAGCGGAAGTTTATCTCGCAGACGGAACGGTTGCAAGAGGAACAGCGCCAAGCGGTGCTTCGACAGGTGAATTTGAAGCACTGGAACTGCGTGACGGCGATAAGAGCAGATATTTGGGGAAAGGTGTACAAAAAGCCGTAGAAAATATCAATACAATTATCAACGAGGCGATAAGCGGACTGGACGCTTCTGATATTTATGCTGTTGATAAGGCAATGATTGAGGCAGACGGAACAAAGGACAAGTCCAAGCTGGGGGCAAATGCGATTCTTGCCGTATCTATTGCATGCTGCAGAGCGGCTGCGACAGCATTGGATATTCCACTGTATCGGTTCTTAGGCGGTGTCAGCGGAAACAGACTTCCGGTGCCGATGATGAATATTGTAAACGGCGGCTGTCATGCTTTATCATCAGGACTGGATGTACAGGAATTTATGATTATGCCTGTCGGCGCAAGGTGTTTTTCCGAGGGAATGATGCAGTGCTGTGAAATCTACCATACACTCGGCAAAATTCTAAAAGAGAATAATATGTCAACAGGTGTAGGCGATGAGGGCGGTTATGCACCGAGCCTGAAAAGTGACGAGGACGCAATTGAGTATATAATTAAGGCAATTGAAAAATCAGGTTATACTACCGATGAAATTAAAATTGCACTTGACGCCGCATCTTCCGAATGGTATTCCGACGGAAAATATATTCTTCCAAAGAGAGGCGATTCGCTTTCAAGCGACGAACTTATAAATTATTTTGACAAGCTCTGTTCTGATTATCCGATTATATCGCTTGAAGATCCGCTTTCCGAACACGACTGGGACGGTTGGCAGAATATTACTTCAAAAATCGGCAACAAAGTTCAGCTTGTCGGCGATGATTTGTTTGTTACAAATACAAAAAGACTTAAAAAAGGCATAGAGCTCGGAGCTGGCAACGCAATTTTGATTAAAATTAATCAGATAGGAACGCTGACGGAAACGCTTGATGCAATTGACACGGCTCACAAGGCAGGTTATCGCACGATTATTTCACACAGGAGCGGCGAAACGGAGGACACAACCATTGCGGATATTGCCGTTGCGGTTAATTCGGGACAGATAAAAACAGGTGCTCCGT
>OGNM01001060.1_pt1 | contig 13107 bp, 9 predicted proteins | sample 1573441 | NCBI WGS metagenome assembly OGNM01 (sample SAMEA2581915, study PRJEB24529) | metagenome | biome: Human gut stool | place: China | collected 2011
CCACGGCTATTACCCTCAAGCAGGCCGAGATCAACGTCAATGACGGCATCGGTATCCATTCGGCAGTAGGTTTTACGCCCAGTTCCGGCAGCCAAAGCGGTGTGATCAATGTGGAAGGCAACGGTACAGGTATTTTATTTGAAAATATGAATGGATCGATGACTGATAATGCCATTACCTTTACCCAGGCCAAGGATCTGGTAGTCAATGTTAAAGGGGCCAATGGCAAAGGCATTGTCGCCAATCCCAGTCAGCGTGTGTGCTCCCTCTCTTCGGTCAATGTGATCGATGCGAACGGTAATGCAGCCTTAGAAGTAAAAGGGACTACGAACAAGGTAGGCCAGGGTGGTAATCTGCATTCGGCAGCTCAGGAGAGGATCGTGAAACTGAGCAGTACGGTCAGCAGCTTTACAAATTCAGGCGAGATGCTGTTCGGCAGTTTCACCCAGAATGGTGACAACTATACTTTTGCGTCAGAAAAAGCTACAGATCGTATAGCGGTGGAGAAGACTGGGACCACTACCATTAACTTTACTAACAGCGGCAAGATCAACGGCGTTGTCAGATTGACGGCGGCAAACGGTACTCAGGGCAATATCGTTACTTTGACTGCCGGCAGTCAGGGCAATGAATTTATTACTGGCAGCGGCAACGACACTTTTAATGTAACAGGTATTATCGGCAGTGATACTGATAACGCATTGAAACAGTTCAACAGTCTGGACGGCGGCAGCGGCAGTGACACGCTGAATTTGGCAAGTTCTAACTATACGGTAAATAAGGCCGATACTATCAAAAATATTGAACAGATCAATTTGAACAGCAGCAGTAAATTAACTTTAAATGATGTTTTGCCTAATGGTACAGATACTTTTGTTATCAGCAGCAACAGCATCATGCAGTATAATACCAAGACTGATAAAGAATTTGCGCAGCAGGTTCAGGGTACAGGTCTGTTTACCGTTAAAGGTGACCCGTCCAAGAATGATCTGACGTTTGATTTTAAAAATAAGCAAAATAATTTTAATGGTACCTTTGAAACGATCAACGTCAGCTTTGACTTAGAAGGCGTTAATCAGCAGTCGCTGGTCAATGCAACGCTGAGAGGCAGTTCGGACAGTACGATCAACGTAGGTACAGGCACACAGAACGTGAAAGGTGTACATATGAACGGCGCCGATTTCGTTTTTGGTAATATCAACCCTGACGATGCTCACGTGACGAACGGCATCAGAGTGGCTGATGACAATATCAAGACCGAAAAACTGGAAGTCAGCGGCGGCAGAGTGGTTGCCGATGTTTCCGATGTCAAGAATCCTGTTGCTCCTTCTGAAGCGCTTGATGCAGGGAAAGAGTCGATCCTGAAGCATGACGATAATAATAGAAAAGAGCAGCTCATTCAGGCTAATACTGTTACGCAAAACGGCAGTATCACTATTGTCGATAAGGATGGCAATGCTCTGGCTCCGACATCAACTGTAGCAGTGAACCAAAAGGGTACCCAGGTAGCCAATGCCAAATACGGTATCGATGCTTATGTTGAAACCGGTGAAGCAGCAGGCAGTTATAAGAACGGTTTATATGCAGTAGTAGGTTTGACGGAAATCGAACTGCTGGAAAAAGAAGAAAATGCCAACAATGCTTTGCGGCTGAATGCTTTTGGTGAAATTGACGAAGATGCCCGTACTTTGACCGCCAAGCTGACCGGTGACGGTGATGTTGTGGCTACCGGCGATCAGGAAATCATTTTGAAAAACGGTAACAACAGTCATACCGGCAAGACTATCGTCGATGCTAACGCAGCTTTGAAAACCGGCTCCAGCGGGTCCCTTGGCGCGACTTCGGAATTAGTGCTGCAGGCTAACAGCAACACTGATCTGAACGGTCAGCAGGAAACAGTTGGCGCGCTGACAGCCGCAGCCGGTTCGGTACTTGACCTGAACGGCGGCGCTTTGACGATCGGTACGGTGCAGAACACCGGCAATAAGGATTCCTACAGTAACGGCAGCTTAAAAGGCAGCGGTACTTTAAATGTTGAAGATACTAATCTGTATGTTTACGGCGCCAACAATGATCTAAGCGCGGCTGTCAATAATAACGGCACCAGCCAGATCTTTGTGGAACAGGGCGACAGCCTGGGTACTGGTGTGATCTCATTGTCGGATACCAGCAAGCTGATCGCCAATATAGCGGGTGATACCAGCTTTACCAATACCTTTGCTACCGGCGACGCTACAGCTACGCTGGTCAAAAACGGCAGCGGTACGCTGACTTTTGATGCCGATCAGGCTGCTTATGAAGCTAAAACAGAAATAAACGGCGGTAAACTGGTCTTTGACGGCGGCGATGTTGCTTCGCAGGAGATCGACATCAATGGCGGACTTTTGAGAGCTAACGAGGGCACTCAATTTGCCGGTGTAATCAATAACAATGCCGTGATGGTAGCGTTGAAAGATACCCGTGTCAATAATGATTTCCATAATACCGGCGCTTTGTATGTGGGTCATAATATCGGCGATACTGTTGCTAACGGCGACAAAGTCTATGTCGATAACTACGAAGGCGCAGCAGGCAGCAGTCTGCATTTCCTGGGCCAGCTGGGCGATGATAATTCCACGATCAATAATCTGGTCATTGAGAATGATTCGACCGGTGAAAGCCTTGTGTATGTCAGAAATTCTGACGGCATGGGCGGGCAGACCAGCCAGGGCATCAAGCTGATCGAGGTCAAAGGCAATTCTGATGCAGAATTTATCGCCGGTGACCGGATCATAGCCGGTGCCTATACTTATGAGCTGCAAAGAGGCGACAGCCTGGGCAACAATATGAAGGACTGGTTCCTGACCAGCCGCCTGTCGCAGGAGCCGCTGGCATATTATGCTAACTATCTGGCTGCTAACGATGTGCTGGATCTGCGTTTGCAGGATCGCACAGGTTCCAAAGAATTTACGGAATACCTGAAGGACGGCGAAGAAGAAAAGGCTGAAAGCCTCTGGGCTCGCAGCGTTTACTACAAAAAATCCTATTGGGATGACGATAAATTCAACAAAACCAGCGCCAACAGCAATTATTTCCAAATGGGTTATGACGTTGCCCAGTGGAAAAAAGCTAATAACCGCTTCCATGTAGGCGTGATGGCCGGTTACTATAACGGCAGTAACTCTATAAGCGGCGTAGAAGATACTTCTACTTCCGGTAAAGTCGATCTTTATACAGCCGGTATCTATGGTACCTGGCTCAAAAACCACAACGACAAGGAACAGACTTATCTCGATACCTGGGTTCAGTATATCTGGGGCGATAATGAGATCAAGAACCAGCACATCAATGAAAAATATGATGTCAACGGTGTGGCGGTATCCTTCGAGGTCGGCCATTCCATGGAAGTTTCTCAGTCGGAAAACAAAAAGCATTATATCGAGCCGAAAGCACAGCTGATCTGGAGCAATCTGGAGCAGAAGACCTTTGACTGGGCTGTTAACAATAATAACGGCGCCGCTGTCAACAGTTTCAAACAGAAAACATATTATCAGCTGATCAGCAGAATGGGTATCCGTTTGGCCAGCAAGACCAAAGCGGACCCGCTGAAGAAAAAATATTCCAATTCCTTTGCCGAGCTGAACTGGCTTCACTATTTCAAAGACTATGAATTCTCGGTCGGCAAGGACCAGCTGGAAATGGGTATCAAAGATAAAGCGGAAATCAAAATCGGTTTGGAAAAACAATTCAACAAAAATTGTTCGATCTGGGCCAACGGCTTTATCCAGGTCGCTGAAAACAGCTACCGCAATGTGGGCGCTCAGTTAGGCGTCAAGTATACGTTCTAAAGCGTTACCGGGGATTACCGGACTGAAAGCACGTTCCTGTCACAGGAACGTGCTTTTTGGTTTTGGGGTGGTGAATCCTGACCATACATAAAAACATTGCCAAAGATGTATACATGTGGATAGGATTGACGCTGACGTGTTAAAGAAGGTAAAATAAAAACAGTTAGCTTGTTGAACTAAATGAAGGCTTCCCCTAAAAATTTTTTGGAGGATTAAAACATGAAATATGATATCGCAATTATCGGCGGCGGTCCGGCGGGCCTGTCGGCGGCTATTACAGCCAGCAGTAAAGGACGGAAGGTAGTGGTGTTTGAGGCTCACGGTTTCAGTCCCCGTCTGCGCAGTGTCGAGCTTATCACAGATTATATGGGCTGTCCCGATATTTCCGGCAATGAGCTGATGGACAGGTTCATCGAGCATGCACGCCATATCGGTGCGGAGATTATCGAAGAAAAAATAGTTTCATTAAAAGAGAAAGCCGGTTATTTTGAACTGGGTACGCCTAACAGCCAGTATAATGCCGATACGGTAATTCTTGCTACGGGTATCTCCCGTTCCAGCCTGCTGCCGGGCGAAAAAGAATTTTTAGGCCGCGGCGTAAGCTATTGCGCCAAAGTCGACGGCGCCGAATACAAAGGTAAGCGCGTTGCTGCGATCGCCACTGTTCCTGATGCGATGGAAGAAATAGAATATCTGGCTGATATCTGCAGTGAAGTAATTTTTATTCCCCGTTTTCAGGGCTTCGTAGCTCCAAAACGCAAAAATGTAACGGTGATTCTGGATCAGCCGACTGATATTACCGGTACCGACAGAGTAACCGGGCTGCATACCACTGGTGAATTTTTCAGTGTCCAGGCAGTCTTTATGTTCCGTGCTTCTGATCCGCTCAACAGCTTTTTGCCGGGTCTGCAGATGCGCGGCCGTTCTGTTCTTGTCGACGACCAGGCTGAAACAAGCATCGAAGGCGTTTTCGCCGGCGGCGACTGCACCGGTCAGCCCTGGCAGGTCAATCGTGCGGCCGGTCAGGCTCAGAAAGCCGCTATCAGCGCGATCAATTATCTGGCCAAACGTGACGGTTTGATTGAAACTTTTAAAGAATACAGCTGATTTTAAACTGAATAACAGTGATTTTACGGGCACGCCGATGTTCTTCGGCGTGTTCTCTTTCATATTATGGTAAATTGTGCTAAAATAAAGTTTACGAAGTAATTCAACATTTGGAGGAATGAATAATGTTAGATATGAAATTTGTTAGGGAAAATCCTGAATTGGTTATGGACGCTATGCGTAAGCGTAACGCCAATGTGAACCTTGACGAATTTTTGGAATTGGAAAAGAAACGCCGTGAATTGACCCTGCAGGTCGAGGCTCTTAAAAGCCAGCGCAACGCAGCTTCTCAGGAAATCGGCAAAATGAAAAAAGCCGGTGAGAATGCAGATGCGCAGATGGCCGAGGTCCGTGCCCTGGGTGATAAGATCGCGGAAGATGATAAAGAGCTGAAGGATATCGAAGCCAGATTAAAAGAAATTCTGATGACGATTCCGAATATGCCGGCAGCAGATACACCTGTTGGCAGCAGTGATGCCGATAATCCGGTAGTGCGTACCTGGCGCGAACCGGCTAAATTTGCTTTTGAGCCTCAGGCTCATTGGGATATCGGCGAAAAATTGAATATCCTCGATGTTGAACGTGCCGGCAAGGTTTCCGGCGCCCGCTTTACTTTTTATCGCGGACTCGGTTCCCGGCTGGAACGTTCCGTAATCAATTTCTTTCTGGATATCCATACCGGTGAAAACGGCTATACGGAATTTTTCCCGCCGTTCATCGTCAATAAAGACAGTATGCAGGGAACAGGCCAGCTTCCTAAATTTGCTGAAGATATGTTCAAACTGGAGGGGCTGGATTATTACCTGATCCCTACTGCCGAAGTTCCGATCACGAATCTGCACCGCGACGAAATTTTAAGCGGCGACGATCTGCCGCTGTATTATACTGCCTACAGCGCCTGCTTCCGCGCTGAAGCAGGCAGTGCCGGCCGCGATACCCGCGGTCTGATCCGTCAGCATCAGTTTAATAAAGTAGAACTGGTAAAATTCACCAAGCCGGAAGATTCCTGGGACGAATTGGAAAAACTGACGGCTAATGCCGAAAAGGTGCTGCAATTATTGGAACTGCCGTATCGTGTCGTGCGTCTTTGCACAGGTGATATTGGGTTCAGCTCTGCTGCAACTTATGATTTGGAAGTGTGGCTGCCGGCGGCTAACTGCTATCGTGAAATTTCTTCCTGCTCCAATTTCCTTGATTTCCAGGCTCGCCGCGCTAACATCCGTTTCCGCCGCGACACTAAATCCAAACCGGAATTCGTACATACCCTGAATGGTTCAGGTGTGGCGGTAGGACGTACTGTTGCCGCTATTCTCGAGAATTACCAGCAGGCAGACGGCAGCGTTATCGTGCCGAAAGTCCTGCGGCCTTATATGGGCTGCGACGTTATCGAAGCACCTAAAAAATAAGTAGTTTTTGCAAACCCCTGCTTTTAATAAGCGGGGGTTTTCCATATTTAGGTATTTTGTGTTGTCAAATCAGCATAGATTACTATATTTAGTAGTGACTTATTTAGTAAAAAAATATTAAAAATCCTAAAAAACCAGTAAAATTTTAGTAAAAACAGACGTTAAGCGTGATTATCACGGTTTTGCCTGAAACTCCTCAAATTTTTTTCAATTTCTTTCATTTTCCTATTGTACTTTCAGTAATTTGTGGTAAAATCATATGAGTAAAATCAATGCTAAAGCAAGGGGAGAGTGGATATGAAGAAGGACATCTTTTTTCAACTTAGTCAAAATGCTGCAGAAAGGCTGGCAGAGCGCTTTGGAACGCCGCTGCTGGTACTTTCTTTAGAACAAATAGAAAAGAACTATCGCTTTTTGAAAAAGCACTTGCCGCGTGTGCAGCTTTACTATGCGATCAAGGCCAATCCGCATCAGCGGATCTTGGAACTGCTGCGTGACCTGGGTTCCTGCTTTGATGTTGCTTCTGACGGCGAGATCAGAACTCTGGCAGCAATGGGTATTGACGGCGAGCGTCTGATTTACGCCAATCCTATCAAAACCGGCGGCGGTCTGCAGGCCTGCTGTGACGTCGGTGTACATAAAATGACTTTTGACAGCGAAAGTGAAATCGTAAAAATGGCACAGGGCTGCCCCGGTGCTACGGTGCTTCTGCGTATCCGTATCGACAATTCTTCCGCACATGTAGATTTGAATAAAAAATTCGGCGTAGGCCGCGAACGCGCAGTAGAACTACTGCAGGCAGCACAGGCTGCCGGTCTTGACGCCGCCGGCGTTTGTTTCCATGTCGGCAGCCAGACGATGAGCGCCGATCCATATCTGAATGCGCTTGATCTGGCCCGCGAGATTTTTGAAGAAGCTGCCGCTGCAGGGATGCAGCTGCGGATCTTAGATATTGGCGGCGGATTTCCGATTCCCGAACCCAAGGTGCGTTTTAATTTAAAAGAAATGCTTAAACAGATCAACGCCCGTCTGGACGAAGATTTTCCCAATGTAGAGATCTGGGCGGAACCGGGACGTTTTATGTGCGGTACGGCTGTCAACCTTATTACCAGCGTCATCGGTGTTACTGAACGCGGCGGTCAGCCCTGGTATTTCCTTGATGATGGTTTATACGGAACTTTTTCCGGCGTTATTTTTGACCAGTGGGACTTTAAGCTGATCAGCTTTAAAGAAGGAGAAGAAGTGGAAGCCACTTTTGCCGGTCCCAGCTGTGATTCGCTGGATATCATGTTTCGCGGCAAACTGACTGTGCGCCAGGAGGTAGGCGATCTGCTGCTGGTTCCTTCCTGCGGCGCTTATACTTCGGCTTCGGCGACGACCTTCAACGGTTTCAGTAAAGCCAATTTTATCGTTTGGGAAGATTTAAAAGACGAAATCGAGCCGCAGCCGCAGGCTGCTATGGTTGGCTGAACAACAGAATATCTTTGCTCCGGCTGTTTGCAGCCGGAGTATTTTTATTGCGGTGAGCAGGCGGTTGCAGCGGTAGTTTGACGAAGCGTTACAATTGCTTGTAACGCCTTGCTGCTTGTGATAAAATGTAAAGATAACATGGATAAGTGTTTGTATTTATCGTGGAGGCTTTCTTTTGCAGGCAGATCAGAAAAAAATGCCGCTTGTAGCGGCCATGCTCAAATATAAAAAAGAACAGGTCTATCCTTTTCACACGCCGGGACATAAAGGCGGCCGCGGAATGGAACCGCTTCTGGCTGGCGAGCTGGGAGCAGGCGCATTGCAGATGGACGTTTCGCTGATGGCGGAGCTGGATGACATCCATTGTCCTGAAGGCTGTATTGCCGCAGCGCAGACCCTGGCCGCACAGCTTTACGGCAGCGACCGCTGTTTTTTTGCTGTTAACGGTACGACGCAGGCCATTCAGGCAATGCTGATGACTGCTGTCAAACCGGGCGGTAAAGTTCTTATTCCCCGCAATGCTCACCGCAGTGTTGCCGGAGGGCTGCTTTTAGGTGATCTGGAACCGGTATACGTATTACCGCAGTTTGATGCGGTTTTTGGTATCAACACGCAGGTCACTGCCGGGCAGATCGAAGAAGCTCTACAAAAAGATCCTTCTATTAAAGCAGTGTTTCTGACCAGCCCTAATTATTACGGTCAGGCTGCTGATATTAAAACGATTGCTCAAATAGCCCATAAATATGGTGCTGCACTATTGGTAGATGAAGCGCACGGCCCGCATCTTGGTTTCAGCGAATTATTGCCGCCTTCGTCTATGGAGTGCGGCGCGGATGCCTGCGCGCAAAGCACGCATAAAATTTTGGGTGCTATGACGCAATGCTCGATGCTGCATGTGCAGGGCCGGCGCCTTGATTTAAAGCGGGCTGCTGATGTTATGAGTCTGCTGACGACAACCAGCCCCAATTATCTGCTGATGGCGTCTCTGGACGCGGCGCGTTTCCAGCTGGCGACAGGCGGCAGGCAGATGGCGGTACAGGCTGTGGCTGCGGCAGACAGATTGCGGCGGCTTTTACAGACCTTCAAGGGGCTGAAGCTGCTGACGGCTGATTGTGCCGGCAGTAACGGTATTGCCGGGTTTGACAGCACCAAGGTGACGGTCAATGTAGCCGCCTGGGGTTATACAGGTATTGAAGCCGGGGAAAAACTGCGGCAGGCAGGTGTTGCCGTAGAACTGACAGATGCCGATAACGTGTTATTTTTAGTTACCTATAGCGACGGCGGCGCTGATTATGATGCCGTACTCGCTGTGATACAACAGGTTTTTACCGAACTGGAAAAAAACAAAAAAACGCCGCGCCGTTTGACGGTCAGCCCACAGCTTCCTGCACCGCAGCAGGTGATGTCTTTACGGCAGGCCTTCGACAGCGCGAAGACCAGCATACCTCTGTGCCGTGCGGCCGGAAAAATCTGTGCCGAGCAGGTAAGCTTTTATCCGCCCGGCATACCGGTACTTTTGCCGGGTGAGCTGATTACGGAAGCGATCATCGCTTACTGTGAAAATATGAAAAACTTGAACCTGCCGGTCAGCGGACCCGCTGACGGCAGCTTGAGGGAAATACGAGTGGTGTTTTGATGAACAAAGGGTATTTTATCACATTGGAAGGCCCCGACGGCAGCGGCAAAAGCAGTCAAAAATCCAGTGGAACAGGAAAATATGCGCCGCGTGCATGTGCAGGATGGTCTGGTATTGACCCGTTTCCTGCGCTGGATGAAGGAACATGCAGGTGAAAAAGGACTGGACCCGTGAACCGGGAGGCAGCGAAGCTGCTGAACGCCTGCGTCAGCTGGTGCTTGACCCGCAGCTGGCCATAGACGCGCGTACAGAAACTTTGCTGTATCTGGCAGCACGTGCTGATCATTTAGATAAGGTCGTGCGTCCGGCGTTAGCGTCCGGAAAAATCGTGCTTTGTGACCGTTTCAGCGATTCGACACTGGTTTACCAGGGCTTTGTTCGCGGTCTGCCGCTGCAGGAGCTGCTGCAGCTGAACACTTTTGCAACGGGCGGGCTGGAACCAGATTTGACGCTGCTGCTGGACGGAGATCCTCTGCTGCTTGCAGGCCGCAGGTCGCAGCGCGGTGTGACCGACCGTTTTGAAAACGAAGGACTTGCTTTTCAGCTCAAGGTAAGGCAGGGATTTGTCGAACTCAGTAAGGCCTATCCACAGCGGATCAGGGTCATTGATGCTTTGCAGGAACAGGAAAGCGTACGCGGCTGTCTGATCAGCGAGTTGGAGGCTTTACTTAAAGGGTAAGCGAGGAAAGGATACCTATGTGGGACGATATTCTGGGACATGAACAGAATAAGGAATTTTTAGCCAGGCTGCTGCAGCCGGGTAACAGGCCGCATGCACTGCTTTTTTACGGTCCGGAAGGTATTGGTAAAAAGCAGCTGGCCTTGCGTTTTGCTAAAACATTCCTGTGCCAGAAGCCGGACGAACATCCCTGCGGCAGGTGCGAATCCTGCCGTCTGATCAATCTGGCAGAGCACAGCTTTGCCCATCCTGATTTTATTTTGGTGGAGCAGGAAGCTCCCGGGAAAGACCTGAAAATAGAACAGATCAAGGAAATGAGCAGGCAGACCGCCTTTGCGCCTGCGCTTTCAAGCCATAAGGTATGCGTCATCGACGCTGCTGACAGGATGACGGTAGAAGCGGCGAACAGCCTTTTAAAGCTGCTCGAAGAGCCGCCGCCAAACTGGATGTTTATTCTGGTTGCGTCGCGGTTGGAACGCCTGTTGCCGACGATCCTTTCGCGGGTCATTCAATTACGCTTTGACCAGATACCCCTGGCACTGACACAGGAGGCTTTGAACAGGCTCGGGCTGGAACGCCCGGAACTGCTGGCCCGCCTGGCAGGCGGTTCGCTTGGCGCTGCTGTCAATTTGGCTGCTGCAGATGCCGTCAGCTACCGCGATCAGGCTTTGGAATTTCTGGAAGCCCTGCCGCTGGCGCAGCCCATGCGGTATGTAGCTTCGCAGCCATGGCTCGAAAGCTATGACAAACATGGCGGTTTATTATTTACGGAAATGCTGCTGTTTTTAGCCCGGGACGTTTTGCTTTGGCAAAACGGACTGGAGGGACAGATTTATAACTGTGACTGCACAGATAGATTACGGCGTTTGGCCGCCTCATGGCCCGCTTCGCATTTGAAGCAGGCGGCGGACATCGCCCAGCAAGCATATCAGGCCATCGAAAGCAATGCCGGCGCCAAGCTGGTTTTGGAAACGGTGGTACTTAAAACAGACATACTTCGGAAGGAGGAGAGATAGTGCCAACAGTTGTAGGTATAAGATTCAAAAAAGCAGGTAAAATATATTATTTTGATCCCGCACTCAGCAGCGTAGCCCAGGGGGATCATGCCATTGTCGAAACTGCCCGAGGGGTAGAATACGGCGAAGTAGTAGTAGGGCCGCGCGAGGTCAGCGACAGTGAGGTGGTTTCGCCTTTGAAACCGGTGCTGCGCAAAGCTACTGATGAAGATGCCCAGAAAGTCGAAGAAAATATCGTACGCGAGAAAGAAGCTTTCAATATCTGCCTGCGTAAGATCACTAATCACGATCTGCCGATGCGTCTGATAGATGTGGAATTTACTTTTGACGTCAATAAAATCATATTTTATTTCACAGCCGAAGGGCGTATAGATTTCCGCGAGCTGGTCAAAGACCTGGCCGCTGTGTTTCGTACCCGGATCGAGCTGCGCCAGATCGGCGTGCGCGATGAAGCAAAAATGCTGGGTGGGATCGGCAGCTGCGGCAGGCCGTTGTGCTGCTCTACTTTTTTAGGTGACTTTGAACCGGTATCGATCAGAATGGCTAAAGATCAGAATCTGTCGCTGAATCCGGCGAAGATTTCGGGTATCTGCGGTCGTCTGATGTGCTGCCTGAAATATGAAAACCATATGTACTGCTGCAAAGAAGGCGGCTGTAAACGTAACTGCGGCAACGACCGTGTCGAGATCCCCAAATTGGGCTCGCTGGTAGTAACGCCGCTGGGAGAAGGCAAAGTAACAGGCATCAACCGCGCTATGCGTACGGCTTCCGTGCAGCTGACGCCCGATAACGTTATCCAGGTAGAATGGGACGAGATCGTTGATGCTTCCAAGGCCGATCCGATCTGAAATGAGTAAAGCTACAGAACGCTGCGATTCCCTGCCCGGCTGTAATTATGCGATCTGGCAGGACTCGGAAGAATTTTGTTTTACGACGGATGCTGTTTTTCTGGCAGCTTTCCCGCATTTGGTCAGGCAGGCCCGTGTTTTGGAACTTGGCGCCGGTACAGGGGCCATCAGCCTGCTGCTGGCAGCACGCGGTGCGGCTCAAGTAGTAGGCGTTGACTGTAATCCTCATGTAGTAGAGCTGATGCGCCGCAGCATTGCGGCTAACGGGCTGGAGGAATGTGTCAGTGCCGAGCTGGCCGATCTGCGGGAGCTGAAAGCGCTTTATCGTTCGGAAAGTTTCGATCTGATCGCAGCTAATCCGCCCTACCGTAACAGCGGTAAGGTTCGCCGGGTAGCGACTGCGGCTTGCCATGAACTGACGGCAACGCTTGAGGATTTCTTCCGCGCCGCCGCCTATCTGGTCAAATATCGAGGGCGTTTTGCCATTGTGCAGTTGCCCGAACGGTTTACGGAATGTATGGAACTGGCGCTTAAATATGGTCTGCAGCCGAAAAAACTGCAATGGGTACATGCCTTTGCGGATAAGCCCGCCTGGATCTTTCTCATGGAAATGGTCAAAGGCGGCAGTTACGGACTGGAGGTTTTGCCGCCGCTTATTATGTATAATGAGGACGGCAGCCACAGCAAACAGACTTTGGAGTATTACGGTATGGCGGAGGAGGCAGAATAATGGCAGGAATTTTATATTTGTGGGCAACGCCGATCGGCAATCTGGAAGATATGACGCCCAGGGCGCAGAGAATGCTGGCCGAGGCGGATATTATCGCTGCCGAAGATACCCGTCATACACTGCAGTTATTGAACCGTTTCAATATCAAGGGACGGCTGGTACGCTATGATGAGCACAGCAAAGAACGGCAGGGAGCTTATCTGCTGGACGAACTGCTGTCCGGAAAAAATATCGCTTTAGTCAGTGACGCCGGGTTTCCCGGTATTGCTGATCCGGGCGAACAACTGGCCAGACTGGCAATCGATGCCGGCGTGCAGGTAGTGCCTGTACCTGGTGCCAACGCCGCGTTATGCGCGCTCATTGCTTCAGGTCTGCCTGCCTCACCGTT